>JACCDS012233239.1_pt1 | contig 36934 bp, 28 predicted proteins | sample 7446441 | NCBI WGS metagenome assembly JACCDS01 (sample SAMN15323445, study PRJNA562643) | freshwater metagenome | isolation source: river surface water | place: USA:Blue River Watershed | collected 2017-08-17
ATGGTAATTGTATTAGTACCAGAACATCCTGCAGCACTTGCGCCTGTTACAGTATAGGTTGTAGTGATAGTTGGCGAAACAGTAACGTTAGCTCCTGTTAATCCACCTGGGTTCCATGTATACGATGAAGCACCAGTAGCGGACATTGTTGCTGCTGAACCAACACATATCGAATTGGATGCCGCTGTTAATACAACAGTTGGGGTTGGGTTAACAATAATACTAATGGTGCGAGGAGAGGCGGAAATACAGCCTGCTGTGCTAGTACCACTAATTGAATAGGTAGTGGTGATAGTAGGACATACTACTGGTCCCGCTGGTGCATATGTATAAGTTGATGCACCCCCAGGAGTAATGGTGGTACACACGCCCGGACAAACAGCAGTTGGACTAGCCACAGCGGTAATGGTTGGGTTTTGGAACACGGTAACGGTGCGTGTAGCGGTTGACGAACAACCACCTTGACTACCGGTTACTGTATATACCGTTGTGGCAGATGGAGATACGGTGACGTTAGCACCGCTTAAACCTCCTGGATTCCATGTATACGAAGTGCCGCCAAGTGCAGATAATGAAGCGGTTTGTCCCGCACAAATTGTTGACGTCCCTGATGCTGATATCGTCGGTATTGGAACCACTGTAACTGTCACCGTTTTCGTCGAAGAACAAGTTCCGTTAGAAGCGGTAACTGTATAAGGTGTAGTTGTGGCCGGACTCACAGAGGCGGTTGCTGAAACTATGGCTCCTGGGTTCCAAGTATAGGTTGATCCACCTGAAGCTACCAAGGAGACCGTACTACCAACGCATATGGATGGCGAAGTTGGACTGATGGTGACGACAGGAACTGGTGCGACATTCACACTAATTGTATAGGTCGATCGGCAACCACCTCCATTAACAGCAGTAACAGAATAAACCGTTGTTACGACTGGTGCAGCGGTCACTGTACTCGTATTCACAATCACAGGTGCCCATGTAAAGCCCGTTGCAGAAGGTGCGTTGGATGTGAGTGTAACAATGTTACCGGGACACGTTATTGTTGGTGAACTAGTAACTGTTTGGGACGGACCTGGATCAACCAATACACTTACAGTGGTTTGTCCCGTACATGTATTAATAGCCCCTACAACCGTATAAATAGTGGTAACAGAAGGTGTTAGAGAAACAAGGTTACCTGTAACCAATGGCGCACTCGGGTACCATGAAAAAGTTAAAGCCCCTGTTGAAATCATGTTTACAGAGTTACCTGCACACACTGATCCCGTAAGGTTAACTGCCACCACGTTTGTTGGGGTTGTTGCTAATATGACGTTGGAGGTACCTGTGCCAATACAGCCGTCGGTAGACGTACCTATGGCTGTATAGACCGTTGTTGCCGTTATAGAAATAACGGCTGAAGAGCCTGTTGTATTAGAAGGAAGCCATGTATACGAATTCGCGCCATTGACGGTCAAAGTGGTATTACCACCAACACAGGCGGACCCCGTTGGGTTTGAAATGACTAATGTAGGTGTTGGACTAACGTTTACTTGAACAGTGTAAATACCCGAACAAGTACCTGTGACTGCGGTAACAGAATAGATGGTTGTGGTAGTAGGACTCACCACTATAACACTACCGGTTGCACCAGTGCTCCATGTGTAATTGCTTGCCCCTACTGCCGTTATCGTTGATGAGGTGACGGAACCCGATGTACAAATAGAAGCTGGACTTGCCGTAAGCGTTGAGGGTGGTGCAAAGCGTAGATTAATGATTTTTGTTATCGGTGGGTTACAAATACCTGTTGGCGACATGTTTAAGGTGTAGTTACCAGCAACGCTAGTAGCTATCGATTGAACCGTTGAACCTGAAATACCAGAGCCTGAAGGTCCAAACCATTGACGTGGTGATAAAGCGGCAGGTGCTGTTAGAGTGGCTGTTGATGCACATTGAACTTGTGGACTTACGGTATTGCCTACCATGGATAATGTTGTCGTATTATTGACAATTAAATCCATGGTACTACACTTAGAGTCATAATAAGCATACCCATAGTGACCAGTCAAGGAACAGTGTGCTACATAAGCTTCAATGGTTACGTTTTGCCCCATGTATGGTGATAAGTCAATAGAGAATCGCTGCCAACCATTACTTGCGCGGTAAGCACCAAAAGATAAGGATACCCATGATGTTGGACCTATACCTGCACAGCCACCACTTCCTGATGAAGGCGCTACAATACTAAAATTGGGACAAGCTTGTAAAGTGCCAGTGAAATTCCGAACGCGTACTGACATGTAGGGTGTCTGGTTACAGTTGTGACCCGAAGCATTCTCCATCACCGCATAATAAGCAAAATCGTAAAGATAGTTGGATGTGGTTACGCTGAAGGTCTGTTGTATACGCACAGCAGCGCCGGTATTCACCACTGTGTTGTTGATGCGTAAAACTTTTGTTCCTCCTAGCGGCGAATTCGGAATTGTACCCGCCACAGGGTCGGTAAATGGCGTCGTCATAATAGACGTTTGACTAGAAGTCGGCGTTTGTGTAAAATTCGGGTACGATTGAGAATTAGTATTGGTACCAACTGCTACCGTCCAACCTGAAAGCGATCCCGCTTCAAAGTCCTCATTCACACAAGGCGCCGCATTCACCACATTTAATCCGCCAAGCGATTTACCCGACGAAGAAATGTTGCCAATTGGCGCAAACGACGATGGCGCATAGGATTGCTCCCCCATAACGATGCCGTACTTATCGTTGATGAAACCTCGTTTCTGAAACTCCATAACTTGCTTGAACTGCTTACCATAGAGACCCTCAGCAGTGAGTTGCGCTGCTACATATGATTCATTAAAGCCGTTTAATGAGTCGCCGTAAAAAATTGGACCACCCGCTTGTTGTGAAAACAACCTCGTTGAGAACAAAATAATAACAACAAAAATCGGCAGAGTAAATTTGCCCTTCATAGAATATACCGTTAGAAAAGTCAATAAATTTAGCCAAAATTTTCGAACAAGTCAGTGACAAAAGAGGGAACCACAACTAACTCTAATTATAATATAATGTTAATCAGGCACTTATAGGAATTTTTTGAGGTAAAAGACCGGCTTCTATTGATTAAGCCATAAGTGCACGTTTTAGCCGCCTTTTTGTTAAAAAACCAGCTTTTTAAGTCCGTTTAAAACCTTTGAAATTTTAATTGTAGTAACAACGGTTGCAGTTCCTAAATTTGGATGAGATGAGTGAAGGAAAAATTGCCTTATTACCCGACCATGTTGCTAATCAAATAGCCGCTGGGGAGGTTGTACAAAGGCCAGCAAGTGTAGCTAAAGAATTGATAGAGAATGCGATAGATGCGGGAGCGACGCGAATCACCCTCATCATCAAGGATGCCGGAAAAACGCTTTTGCAAGTCAATGATAATGGTTCAGGAATGAATCCTTTTGACGCCCGCCTGTGTTTTGAGCGCCATGCCACCTCAAAAATTGCCAATGCCGATGACCTTTTTCGTCTAGCTACTAAAGGGTTTAGAGGGGAAGCGCTAGCCTCCATCGCAGCTGTTGCCCAAGTAGAGCTAAAAACAAAACGGGCAGAGGATGCAGTGGGACAAAAAGTAGTGATTGAAGGGGGAAAATTTATTGTTCAAGAGGAATGCCAAACACCTACTGGAACTTCCTTTATCATCAAAAATTTATTCTACAACATTCCAGCTCGTCGAAATTTTCTTAAGAACGACCAAGTTGAACAAAAACATATTTTGGAAGAGGTGGAACGAATTGCTATTCCACATACATCCGTTCATTTTATCGTTAACAGCAACGGCAATGAAATTTTAAACTTGCCAGCTGGTAACCTCATGCAGCGTCTAAAATCTTTATTGGGTAGTTATATTCAAAAAGAATTAGTGCCAGTTGAAGAAAGCACGCCCTATGTGAAAATAGCGGGCTACGTGAGTTTGCCGGAATGCACCATCAAACAGCGTAAAGAACAATTCTTCTTTGTTAACAACCGCTTTATACGTAGCGCCTTTTTAAATCATGCCATTTATGAAGGTTACAAAGACCTCATAGGCCCACAATCTCATCCCCGATTCTTCATTTTCCTTGATCTAAATCCTTCCGAGATTGACATCAATATTCATCCTACTAAAACGGAGGTGAAATTTACAGATGACAAAACAGTGTATATGCTGCTCAGTAGTGCCATCAAACGCGCGCTTGGTAAGGCTAATGCATCGCCATCTTTGAATTTTGAAAACGAAATGAGCTTCGCCGCACCAGTACAGAACGGCCAGCCCAAAGCTCCTTTTATTGGCTACAATCCTTCATACAACCCATTTTCTAATCCTGCCCCTGCTGATACACGTACCAATAAAGCGCATTGGGAAAGCATGTTCGAAGGATTTCAAAATAAACAAGATACCTCCGAAGTTATACAACAGGAACTGTCCTCGATTAAAAGTGAATCGGTGGAGTTTTCTCCAATCCAATTAAACAACAAATATATTATTGCTGTTTGGCAACAAAATGTGCTAATTGTCGATCAGCAGCGGGCTCACGAACGAGTGCTCTATGAGCATTACCTCAAAAGCAACCTGCAACATCCAGTAGCCTCTCAACAAAAACTTTTTCCTGATCAAGTAGAATTGAGTGTACACGATTTTACGTTGGTAAAAGAATTAATCCCCGAGCTTAAAACGCTTGGCTTCGATATTGATGTCTTTGGAAAAAATAGCCTCGTGGTCAATGGAGCGCCCGCTGATATGGAAGGATTTAATATCCCAGAAATACTGGAAGGTATTCTCGAAACTTTCCGCCTCAACACCATCGACGCAAAGGTTGAAAAACACGATAACTTAAGTCGGGCTATTGCCCGTAATACCTGCATTCGCTATGGAAAATCGCTCGACACAACTGAAATGAAAGCGCTTCTTCAAAGTCTATTTGCCTGCGAAAACCCACTATATACAGCAAATGGCAAACACGTTATGATGACCGTTGAAAATACTGAAATTGAAAAATTCTTCCGCAAATGAATGATTACAATTCACAATACCGCCCTGGTGGTTTCGGCTACTTACCCGTCGTTACCAAAAACATAATCATTATCAATGTTATTCTCTACATCGCTACCGAGTTACTGCGCTCAAGGGGAATTGACCTCGTTGCCTACTTGGGACTACACCATCACCTAGCTTCTGATTTCAGGCCACACCAGTTTATTACCTATATTTTTATGCATGGGAATCTCGCCCATTTGGCGTTTAATATGTTTGGAGTGTATATATTCGGACAAGTTCTTGAACAAGTATGGGGACCAAAACGGTACCTAAATTTTTACATATTAACCGGTCTCGGGGCTGCGCTGGCGCAATACTTGATACTTGTTTATCAAGTCAGTCAAATGCGGTCCATGACTGAATTTACAAATCATGGAAGTACTCCCCTGGTTACAGATGAAATGTTAAGCATGCTGCTCAATAACAACGTTATCATCGGTGCCTCCGGCTCCCTCTTTGGCTTACTCGGTGCCTTTGGCATGTTGTTTCCGAATCGTTACATCTACTTGTACTTTATGATTCCTGTAAAAGCCAAATGGATGGTAACGTTTTATGGACTAGCCGAATTGTACTCAGCTATTCAAAATAATCCACAAGATAATGTCGGTCACCTGGCTCACATTGGTGGATTAATCGTAGGAATTGTCATTGTGTTTTTTTGGCGTCGCGATAGAAACCATTTTTATTAATTTTTCGTTTTATTACGTACTATGAATCCGCTGCAAAGTGCTTGGCGAAACTTTCTCGAACAAGGTATGCTCACCAAATTGGTTATTATCAATTTCGCTGTTTTTCTAACAGTGAATGTGGTGTCACAATTTTCTCATACCTCCGTTCTCGAATGGTTAGCTATGCCGCTGTCGCTAGAACAATTTTTATATCGGTTCTGGACTTTCTTTAGCTACATGTTCGTGCACCAGAATTTCTGGCACTTTTTCTGGAACATGATCACACTTTACTTCTTTGCACAAATCATGCACAACCTTTTGGGTGATCAAAAACTACTCTACGTGTATGCTATGAGTGGTATGGCCGGGGCAGCTCTCATGCTAATAATTGGTATCGCTTTGCCAGCTGTTTTCGCTAACTCATTGTTGATGGGGGCTTCGGCTTCTGTGCTGGGCGTGGGGGCTGGAATGGCCATGATCGCCCCAAGCTACCGCATACTCTTATGGGGAATTATTGATATGCCATTTGGTGTTTTTTTCTTTCTCACTTTCTGCCTCACGACCGTTATGGACCTTTCTGTTAACACGGGTGGGAAAATTGCTCATCTTGGTGGCACCTTGTTCGGATTAGCCTACGGGTACATACTGAAACGAGGCATTCGTTTTGAACCTCTTTCGTTTAACAGAAACAAACTAAAAGTCGTACACAAACAAACAGCTGATAATACCACCGGAAATTATAACGAAGAAACAAGAATGAACTTGCTACTCGATAAAATTTCAAAAAGTGGTTACGATAGCCTTTCAAAGGCGGAAAAGGAAGAACTCTTTAAATTATCAAAAAGACGCTGAACCAACGCCGACTTTCTTCTGTAGCTGTTGTAATACTGCTTCCCTTACTGTTCTACTTATTGTAAAGTGTACGTCACCTACATACAAATCATTGGTCTGCACCTCAGTCACATATTCAACATTGACAATGGTTCCTCTGTTTATTCGCACAAATAAACGCGAAGGCAATTTTTCATTCATCTCCATTAAGGTTGAACGAACCATTAAGCGTTTACCGTTGGTAAAATAAAAAACGGCATAGTTCTGGTCACTGCTAATGTACCGAATCTCATTTAACAATACCTTGATATGGTCGTATCCATCTTTTACCATAATGGCTTCAACGCCAGAACCCTTCTCTTCCGATATTTTAAAATTATTCATCGCAATTTCAATAGAAGCAAACAAATCATTCTTTTTAAATGGCTTCACTAAGTATGCGTCAGGCTTTACTTCCTTCGCCCGTGTGAGGGTTTGAACATCACTGTTGGCTGTTAGAAATATTAAAGGGATAGAATAATGCTCGCGCACATAGGCCGCTAATTCAATACCATCGGGACCCTTACCTAGATTTATGTCGACTAATAATAAATTAGGCTTTTCATCACTTATCATTTTGATCGCACGAAAATAATCGCCCGCCGGAGCAGCTGTTTGATAACCCAATTTTTTTAAATTCAAACATATGGTGTCCGCAATCACCATCTCGTCTTCTACTACCCCTATTAATAATTCACTCATTTTATAAAGGTTATTGATGCATCAAACAAGAGTGATTGCAATCGGGACAAGTATACCGGTGCATTATTTTTTTCTCTGCAAAAATGTAAACGATTACATCAGAAACACGCAATGGGGTCTCACGAAGTAGACAACTACACCGAGTACATTGATGAACAGTTACCTCGGCACGTTCCGTAAATTCTTGAATAGTAAGGATTGCCATAAGCGAAAGTTACAGCAGATTCGTACTAATCCAATTTTATATGTGATAAAATACGTATTTTATGTGATAAGAAGCGTACAACTCAAACCATAGGAAAGGTGATAGTAAACTTCGCCAGACCATCAAAAGAATACTGAGCCGAACCATTCAGTTGATTAGCTAAGCCTCTTATTAAACGTAATCCCAAGGTGGTCCCACTGCTTAAAGCAATATGTTCGGGCAAACCAGGACCAGTATCGGTATAATATAAAACACATTGCTTACCCGGTTCAACAAGTAATCGAATTGTAATACTGCCATGAGTGGCTGTATTAAACGCATACTTATAACTATTGGTTAAAAGTTCATTGAGCACCAAACCAAGCGGTACAGCCGTGTCTATGTTTAATACTATTTCAGGGACCTCTATCTGTACATCTACCTCGCAATGAGCCACCTCAAACAATTCCTGAATTTGTCCTACTAACTCCGTCAGAAAAACATTGAACTTAACACTCCCCAAATGATCGTTCTGATACAAGTTCTGATGAATCAGCGATATACTTTTAATTCGACTCTGGCCTTCATCAAACGCCGCCTTCGATCCAGCCTCTGTTAACTCTTCTTTCTGCAATTCCAATAGTCCGGATATGACCTGCAAATTATTTTTTACACGATGGTGAATCTCTCGCAAAAGCATTTCCCTTGCAGAGAGCGACGCTGATAATTCAGTGGATTTTTGTTGTATCTGTTTGTTCTTGTCTTCTAAAAGATGGTAAGCCTTGCTCAATTCAGCGTTGGCTCGCTGTTTAATACGAAAACGGACATAAATAAAAACGGCAAGCAGAGAGACAATAGCTAGAACGGCGAAAAAAACTAGCCGTTGCTGGCTGCTTTCTGCCTCAGCCATTAAACGTTGCTGTTCTTCCTTCATGTCGCGTTCATACTGTTGCTTATTAAAAGCATATTGCATCGCCGCTTCGGTTTGCCGTTTGATAGAGGCTGTATTTAATACAGAATCAGACGACGTCTTGAATAATTTGTAATACAGTAAGGCTTGCTTTGAATGCCCTTGCTCCTCCTCTATTTCAGACAAGAGTTGGTACAATGGCGATACATTGTGCACCTGTCCCGATTCTTCAGCCACCTTCAATCCTTCCAACGCATAATTCAGTGCATGGGTGTAGTCCTTTTTAACGTAATACTGAAACGCTACATCTTTGTCAATTTGTGCCAACGCATAGAGTTTATTGAGCTGGAGGAGTACCGCTCTCGATTGCAACAAATAATTTAAGGCGCTATCAGGCGCTTGTTTTGCCGTGAATATTTCGGCAACAGTGGCATAAACATACGATAACCCCTCATCAAAATGCACCTTTTGGTAATATTGCCGCGAACTGTCTAACATCAAGCGAGACTCAACATATCGGTGTTGTTGATTAAGTGCATTTCCCAAATTTAAATACCCCCTACCCGTTTTATAATCGTTATGGGTTCTTAGTTGTATGCGCAAGCCTTGTTCAAAGTACTTATAAGCATTCACCCCATCCGATTGATTGAGATAAATACCACCAATCAAATTACTAATCTCTGCAAATTGATGGATGTCCTTGTTCCTGTAGGCATAATCCAAAATCTTAAAATAATTTTCTAATGCTTGGGCATGTTCACCTCTGAAATGGTGGCGCCGGCCCATCATAAATTTCAATTTGTAAAAATCTACTGAATCACCTTGATTTTCAACTACTCTACTTAAACTATCTAACTGTAAAAAAGAACGGTGATAATCGCCTTTATGAAACCAAGCGTTGTTCAGTGCTAGTTGGGACTTCCTCTTAATTAACGGGTCGGTTGTTGTGTGTTGTATTTTCTGAAGGAGTTGGATCGCCCGACCAGGGTCAAAATCGGCAATTGAATCAGCCAGCTTTATCTGTTTAATCGGCGACTGCGAATAAACCGCAGTCACCACCAAAACAAAAAGATATAACCACCAATTACGCATTGCTCAAATGTAAGTGGTTGGTGCAGTTATTACAACACTTGCAGTGTTTGTGTCTAATAGCATTAGTTGGTTTAACTATTTCAACCAATGCCATCGCCTATAAAGGCAAAAAAAAGACCCGTTTTAAACGGGTCCATTTATTATTTCTTCTTTACCTTCCTCGTGGTAACCTTAAGTACACCGTTTACATAGGTAGAATCGGTTATGTAATCGTACTTGTCACTTTTAACCACCGGTTTCTCTTCCTTCCTTGGTTCAGCTGCTGCTTCTTTTTTCTCCTCTGCTTTTTTCTCAGCTGGCTCCTTCTTAGCGACCTTCTCCGGTTTTGGTTCCGATTTTTTCGGCTCTTCGCGTTTCTCCTCCTTCTTAGGTTCTGTAACGGCGGCCTTTGCTGGCTCTGGTGCAGCTGCAGCAGGCTGGGCTACGGGTTGGTTGGTGTCAAAAATGATATCCACCTGGTAACGCTGATTTTTCTTTCCACGTACCGCTTCGGTTGAATTGATTTGAACCAAATCACGGGCCTTACGGTTCACTTGTAAAAACACATTTTCAGCACGCTCTACCATGAATTTTTTAAAATCGGAATTATCATAATAGGCTACAATGTTGATATTGGTCTTCTTATCCTTCGGCAACTTGCTCGCCCATTGTGCAATCTTCGCAATGTTACTGTCCGCTACTTCTGTCTTAACCCCTTGATATAACAAACGCAACGTATCACGCTGGGCCTGCATACTTGTACAACTTATTACCAGCACTACTGCCAGCATAAAAGAAAAACGTGTTCTGTTCATAATTGCAAAAATAACAAAAGTTGAGTGTTACTTATTCGGAATGAATAGTCCTGTTTTATTGTCCCTTTTTTTATTATCTTCACTAGACAATCCTTTTTGCCATGAACAAATTGTTCGGTCTCTATTATTGGGTGAGAATTTTTTTATCGCCTTTTGCCATCAGCTTAATTATTGCGGGTGTTGTTGTCGTGAGCACATCGACGATATGGGGCCAACTCATTGCATCAGCCGTTGTTCTAGCAGGTACCATCACTGGAACCATTTTCGCTGAGCGCATGCGCATGAAACACGGCACCACTGCTTTCATGGGGAAACTTTATAGTACTGACGATTTCAACTGTCGTACCCACTAAGTTTATACTGCTGTTAATCAGCTTCTTTCGCCGCTTACCATTTTTTAGGTTGTTATCTGCCTAAGACTGCTATTTTTGCCCAAATATTTCGAATCATGAAGAAGATAATAACCCTGGTCGGTCTCGTACTTATTAGTGCGATCTCTAAAGCCGACGAAGGTATGTGGCTCGTTCACCTCATTGGTGAAAAGACCTATGCCGACATGGTGAAGCGTGGACTTAAGCTCAGCAAAGAACAGCTTTACAGTATGAACAAAAGTAGTCTGAAGGATGCCATTGTGGTATTCGGTGGCGGCTGTACTGGTGAAATAGTGAGCAAGGAAGGATTGGTTTTCACTAATCACCATTGCGGATACGATGCCATTGCCTCTGCCAGCAGCGTAGAACATAACTACTTGAAGGACGGATTCTGGGCAAAATCAAAAGCGGAAGAAATCCCTTGTCCAGGTTTAAGCGTGCAATTCCTCGTTAAAATTGACGATGTAACTGCGCAAGTGATGGAGAAGTTGAAGGACGTGAAACCTGAAGAGTTTGCGTCTAAACTTCCAGGCATCATTAGTGAAATGCAAACCAAGGCATCGGAAGGCACTGCTTACGAAGTGCGCATTAGCAGCTTCTTTAAAGGCAATCAGTTTTTACAATTCACCTACGAACGTTTTAAAGACGTGCGTTTTGTTGGTACCCCACCTGAAAGTATTGGTAAGTTTGGTGGCGACACCGACAACTGGGAGTGGCCACGCCACACCGGTGACTTCTCTGTGTTTCGCGTTTATATGGCGGCCGATGGTAAAGCAGCCGAATACAGCAAGGACAATGTACCTTACAAACCAAAACAATTTTTACCAGTTAGCATCAAGGGTGTAAAAGATGGCGATTACGCCATGATTTATGGCTACCCTGGGTCTACTAACCGCTACGAAACATCGTATGGTATCAAATTAAAAATCGACATCGAAAACCCTAATTTGGTTAACCTTCGCGACGTGCGCCTAAAGGCCATGTATGCTGAGATGGTGAAAGACCCAGCAGTAAAAATACAATTGGCTAGCTCATACGCAGGTATTGCTAACTATTGGAAATTTTTCGACGGTGAGTCCAAACAATTGATTCGCCACAATGTTCAAGCACACAAAGAAAAAGAAGAACAAGCGTTTATGACTTGGGCAAAAGGAAAAGCAGAATACGACAACTTGTTCGATAAAATGAACACGGTTTATAACAATTGGCGTCCCTACGCTAAAGGTCGGGTATACTTAATGGAAGGCATCTATGGCTCACCACTACTCGGCTTTGCTGCTCAACTAAAAGGTTTAGAAAAAGCGCTATCCGATCCATCCACAAAACCAGAAGACCTCGCTAAAACGATTAAGGCCGTTCAAGGGGCTCATGCTCGCTTCTTAAAGGGCGAAAATGTGGCTTCCGACCGTAACATTGTTGCTGCTGTATTGAAAATGTTCTTTGCCGATATTGAACCTGCTCAACGTCCCAATGAATTCTATGACGGCATCAATGCTAAATACGGCGATTTGAATAAGAATGAAACGTGGACAAAATTAGCTGACGATATTTTCAACAACACCATTTTGCTTAGCAAGGAAAAAATGGAAGCCTTCCTCGCAAAACCAGATCTTGAGGTACTTCGCAAAGACCCTGCTGTTAATACGGCGCTGGCTTTCAGTAATAATTTCAACAACAACTACGCCAAGCTCTACACCGATTTTATGGCCAAGTCGTTTGCCTTGAACAACCTTTACTTGAAGGGTGTACTCGAAATGAAAAAAGGACAAACCTTTTATCCAGATGCTAACTTCACCATGCGCGTATCGTATGGTAACGTAAAATCATACAACCCACGCGACGCTGTTCACTATAAAGAAATATGCACACTCAACGGAGTGATGGAAAAGTACAAACCGGGTGACTACGAATTCGACGTGCCTCAAGGGCTGATTGACCTTATCAATAAAAAAGATTACGGACAATACGTAGATAAAGCAACCAACGATATCGTAGTAACCTTTATCACCACCAACGACATCACTGGCGGTAATTCTGGCTCACCAGTGCTCAACGCGAAAGGTGAACTCATTGGCTTGGCCTTCGATGGTAATTACGAAGCATTAAGTCATAAAATCGCCTTTGATGCTGATTTGAACCGTACCATCTGTTTAGATGTTCGCTACCTGTTGTTTGTTATGGACAAATTAGGTGGTGCTAAAAACCTTATAGCAGAATTAGACCTGCGCTAATTCACAACCTGGCCTTTCAAAACCGCTTCCTTACAGAGGCGGTTTTTTTTATGCCCCTTCGTTCCATATCGTTCGTTTTTACAGAATTCTGTTATAATTCGCCAAAACGGGCTTTTAAGCAAATTTTTCCCTTACATTTGTTTATCTGACATTAAACGGTGCTTGACCGGCAAACTTCCGGAATCAGCTACCACCGCGGGTAACGATCGCGGCAAATGATATGAAACACAAAACTGCTGTCTATCGGCGCGAGCACTTTAATGCTGCACACCGCCTCTACAACGCTTCACTGAGCGAGGCCGAAAACTTGGCATTGTTTGGTAAATGTAGCTATGCCAATTATCACGGGCATAATTACGAAGTAGTGCTAAAGGTGGTTGGCGAAATTAATCCAGCAACCGGTTTTGTAGTCGACACCAAACACCTGTCAGATTTAATGAAGGAACACGTGTTGGAGAAATTCGACCACCGCAATCTTAACCTCGACACGCAAGAATTTAAATCTGTCATCCCCACCGCCGAAAACATCGCCATGGTGATTCATGAATTAATTCGTCCTCATTTAGAACCTAACCTTGACTTAACTGTGATCCTTTATGAAACAGAAAGAAATTACGTTGAATACCCTGCTTGATAACGACCGCGTTTCTTTAGCCGGTTTATCGGCCGAAGAAATTGGCGACGAGCACGCGTTTACTTCCATCAACACCCCTATGCGGGAAGACGCTTTTGTTCTTTCTGAAAAAGAAAAAATGGAGCGCATTGAACAGCATTTCAGAGGTATCATGGAAACATTGGGCTTAGATCTTACCGATGATAGTTTAAAAGGCACGCCAGAGCGGGTAGCCAAAATGTATATCAAGGAGATTTTTACCGGACTAGACCCAGCCAATAAACCAAAAATTGCGCTGTTTGATAATAAGTACAAGTACAACCAAATGTTGGTTGAAAAAGACATCACGTTCTACAGTAACTGTGAACACCATTTCGTACCCATCTTCGGAAAAGTACACTTGGCTTACATCTCAAGTGGCAAGGTGATTGGTTTATCGAAACTCAACCGCGTTGTACAGTATTTCGCCAAACGGCCACAAGTGCAAGAGCGTTTCACCATGCAGATTGCGAACGAACTTAAAAAGGTACTTAACACCGAAGACGTGGCCATTATCGTTGATGCTAAGCATTTATGTGTTTCGTCGCGCGGCGTACAAGACGATAATTCAGCAACAGTAACTTCGTATTACAGCGGTGCGTTTGAACAGGAGGCTCGTAAACAAGAGTTTCTGCATTACATCCAGCTATAATTCTTTTATTTTTTTGGGCGCTTCATCGTGCCATCCGCTATAGCCATTGGTCTTAGTCTTAAGCAGCCTTGTGGCGTGCGCGGTCCCTGCTTAGATAAACCGCAGGGCCTGCGCCGCTCACAGGCTGCTAACGCCTAATACCAATGGGCTGCCGCTTCTGTCACGAGCGCACCTTTACACAAACGGTTAACCCCATCTACGGCTGCCTGTTACACGCATCTTCACCTCTATAGTGCCCCTTAATTGCAAGTGCGTAGCTTGGCGATTATCCTGCTAATTGCATTTTCAAAGAAACTCAGGCATTCATTTACTACACTGCAACCAAAAAGTTGCACTAAAAAACAATTGGCGTTTTCGTTCGCGGTAACCAGCGCCAGGGATTGCAGGCAGTAGCTTGGCGAAGGGGCGTGTTACAAGCCCTTGTGCGTGCGCGCTGAGTAGGCGAAGAGCCGCACACACAAAGGGGTTGTTACACGGCCCAAGCCAACTACGCCGTAAAGCCCGGCCCGCTAACAGAAGGGGGAGTTAGTGCGGGGGCGCCCAAATACACATAAAAACAGGAAAGCGAATTTTAAAAAACCACTTCCTTCGTACTTATAATAAATCGTTTGCCAAATTCGCTAAAGCACTGCGTTCGCCCTTCTCGAGCGTGATGTGTGCATAAAGCGGCTGGCCCTTTACCTTATCAATCAAGTAACTCAAGCCATTACTCTGCGCATCGAGGTAGGGTGTATCGATTTGATGAATGTCGCCCGTAAAAATAATTTTAGTGTTTTCGCCGGCGCGTGTAATAATGGTCTTGACTTCGTGAGGGGTTAAATTCTGCGCTTCATCAACAATAAAAAACACATTACTTAAGCTACGACCACGGATGTATGCCAAGGGACAAACAACGAGCTTCTGACTCTCCACCATTTCATTGAGTTGTTTGTGTTCTTTGTCTTTTTCACTAAACAAACTGCGGATGTACTTTAAATTATCCCACAACGGCTCCATGTATGGATTAAGTTTGCTATTCACATCACCGGGTAAGTAACCGATATCTTTGTTGCTTAATGGCACAATGGGACGGGCCAAATAAATTTGATGGTAGTTACGGCGTTGCTCAAGCGCCCCGGCAAGCGATAATAAGGTTTTACCAGTGCCAGCTACGCCTTGAATGGTTACCAACTTAATGTCGGGGTTCATGATAGCATCGAGTGCAAAGGATTGTTCGGCATTTTTAGGAATAACGCCAAAAGCAGCAGACTTCACCACGCGTTTTAAAGCGCCATTTTCTTGGTCGTAACGTGCCAATACACTTTGCGACCCGTTCTTTAATATGTAATAATGATTTGGCTGCGCTTGTCCGCGCTTCAACACATCATCGGCCTTGCATTGACCCTCATGATAAATTGCATTAATGCACTCAGCACTCACCTTTTGAATTTCAGTGCGACCGTTGTAGAGTTCATCAACTTGTTTGATTTTTCCAGTCTCGTAATCCTCCGCATTTAAATTCAAACTCTTAGCCTTGATGCGCAGATTAATGTCCTTAGTAACCAGTACCACTTTTTTACCAGGATACTTTTCTGACACATACAACGCAGTATTGAGAATGCGGTGATCGGCCTTACGGTCGTCAAATATTTTTTCGGCGTTAACTTTAGAACTCGTGTTCATCTCAATCATGAACTTACCGCGGGTGGGGCCGTTAATAGCAATCCAATCTTGTAACCGATTATTCCCGCTTAATTGATCAACGTAACGCGTAAATTCACGCGCTGCGTAGTTCTTGGTATCATTGCCCTTTTTAAAATTATCTAACTCCTCTAATACAGTGATGGGTATAACCACATCGTGTTCGGCAAAATTTCGAATAGCAGTGTGGTCGTAAATGATTACCGAGGTGTCGAGGACAAAAATCTTTTTCTCTTTCTCGCTTTTTTTCGCTGGGGCTTTTCTAGGCATATAGACAGACTTTGGTACTAATAAAACTATTAACCTCTAGCACATGTTATTGTTAAGTAGTTAAAGGATACTAACAAGTTCTTGTGAACCTAACCTAAGGAAAAGAAAAATGGAACGGCGTTTTTGCCTAAAAAATGTAACCTAGTAGTAACGACAAGGGTTTCAGGACCTTTTGCACGAGCCTAATTTATAAACAAGTCCCCCTTTTCAAGTTAATAATTATCCAAGAAAAAGAACCAGTAGGAGCTTATTCCCCATAATAATCCACACCAATACGGGGTGTTTCATACAGGCGAATGCGATGAAGTTGTACCCCATTTGGTAAATGTGGTACAATTTGATTCCAGATGGCGATGGCCACGTTTTCAGTACTGGGATGTTTTCCTTGCAGAAAAGGCACATCGAGGTTGAGATTGCGGTGGTCGAGGTGTTCGCAAACGTGTTCCTGAATAATTTTTGAAAGCACTTTTACATCCATTAAAAAGCCCGTCTCTTGATTGATTTCACCCTTCACGGTTACCATGAGTTCGTAATTATGGCCATGCCAATTTGCATTGGCGCACTTACCAAAAACTTCCTCGTTTTTTTCGGGCGACCAATTGGCATTGTACAATTTATGTGCAGCGTTAAAATGCTCGTGACGGGTCAAATAAATCATGCCGCAAATTTAAACAGTTTTTTGGGTGTGACCGCTTTGTCTGTTATGAACTCCGTCATACCATTCGATTGTGTACTTTTACAGCATGAAAACGCTACTACTCGTTAGTGCCACCCAAATGGAAATTGCGCCTCTACTAGCGCAATTAGCCGTCTTTCAGAAAGAAGAAACCGTTTATCAACTGTCCCCAACGCACCAATTAGCAGTCGTAATTACCGGTGTGGGTATGACTGCCACCGCATTAGCCCTTGGCACCCATTATAAACAAGCGGTTGATGTGGCTATCAATGCGGGCGTAGCGGGCTCTTTTGTGAATCATGAACCCGGCACCCTGGTTAATGTGTTAAACGACTTATTCAGTGAACTAGGCGCAGAGGACAATGATGCGTTTTTATCTATCGACGCACTTGGGCTAGGCTCGGCCTCAGCCAAGGCAAACCGACCATATCGTTCGCCCTTAATACAGTCGTTGCCAAGCGTAAAAGGCATTACCGTGAACACAGTACACGGTCACGCGCAATCGATTGAAAAAATTAAAGCGCGTTATCAACCCGATGTCGAAAGCATGGAAGGGGCTGCCTTTCTGTTAGCAGCAGAAACGTTTGGTTGGAAAGCTGCACAAATTCGTTCTATTAGTAATGCAGTTGAAACACGCGATAAATCAAAGTGGCAAATGGGGAAAGCGGTGCAATCACTCAATTCGTTTCTCTTTAGTTTAATTCAAGAATGGCAACACGACTCACATTAGGGTATTCTCCTTGTCCGAATGATTGTTTTATTTTCGACGCGCTTGTTAACGGCCGCATCGATACCGGCGATATTCAATTCGAGGTGGTGCTCGAAGATGTTGAGACCCTAAATAAATGGGCGCTCGCAGGAAAACTCGGTATAACGAAATTAAGTTACCATGCCTTTACCAAGGTGGTGCCTACTTATATACTGTTGCGTGCAGGCAGTGCATTGGGCTTTAATTGCGGACCCCTTTTAATTGCCAATAAAACGTTTAACGATCCAGCAAACGAGATTAAAACGGTTGCTATTCCAGGTGAATTGACTACTGCCAATTTCTTATTGTCACTTGCCTTTCCAACGCTTCGTAAAAAAGTCCCGATGTTATTCAGCGATATCGAACAAGCAGTACTCGATGGTAAAGTAGATGCGGGTTTGATTATCCATGAAAACCGATTTACGTATCAAGATAAAGGGTTGGTGAAGGTCATGGACTTAGGCGAATACTGGGACGCCCATTTTCACGCTCCTATTCCATTAGGAGGCATCGTAATGAAGCGCTCTTACGACCCACAATTGATTACCCAAGTGAATCAACTCATTCGTAAAAGCGTTGAAATGGCTTTCGAAAATCCAGATGCGACTTTACCCTATGTTCGTGCCCATGCCCAAGCCATGCGTGATGAAGTAATGCAACAACACATTGCTTTATACGTTAATCGTTATTCTGTTGATTTAGGCACTGATGGACTCGCCGCGGTAAAGGGTATGTTTGACAAGGCCCGCAGTTTAGGACTATTGGATGACTGGAAGGAGCCACTCGTTCAAGAATGAATGCCCGTGGTCAATCTTTGAATAATCGCCTCAGCCGTATTTCCACTTTTTATAAGCGCTTGTAACGAAGTATCCCCTGCCGATTTAGAAAGTTTCTCTCCAGTTGATAAAGTAATCAAGCGGTGGTGAAGAAACACAGTCTCTTTAAACGCTGTGTAGCCAAGCAGTTCAGCCAACCACAATTGAACTAAGGTAGAGGGTAGTAAATCCTCGCCTCTGACAATGAAGTCCACGCCATAATGCACATCGTCTACTAAAGACGAAAGTTGGTAGGCAGGGCGGCCATTTTTTTGTCGCACCACTGCATCTCGCATAGACAATGGAAACGGAAAAGTTTGTTTACCCGTTTCGGTGTTGAGCGTGATGGGGTTGATGGGATTATTCTTCAAACGCCATGTTACATCCGGGGCTGACAGAGGCACGTTTTTATGTTTGCAGGTGCAAGTTGTTGATTGGAGTAATTCACTGCGTGAACATGCGCAGGCATAGACCAAGGCGTTTTCTTTTAATTGATGGAGTGCGTTGTTATATAATGGCAGGCGATGGTGTTGCGAATAGAATTTATTAAAATCATTGGCGTTCGCTGGTCCCAACTGATACCCTAATTTAAAAAACGCAAGCGATTCAAAAACATCGTTTATATAGTCTTGGCGCACCCGTTCCTTGTCCATATCGTCGATGCGCAGCAAAACAGTCAAACGGTGTTCTTTGGCTTTTTGTTGAATCAACAGAAAATTATAGAGGTTCCCTAGATGCAGGTAACCGCTAGGTGTGGGTGCTATGCGAGTGAGATGCATGCGTTAAAAATAAGCAACTCCCTTACTGCTTTTTAAGTGTAGGTAAAGTTTTTTGAATACTGGTTGCCAGTTCCTTGCTTACGCCGAATTCTTTTGAGAACTGTGGCCACTTTTTTGCCACTTCTTGAATTTCAGACACAATGTATTTTGAATTTCGAATACTCATTTTCGCAGCCACTTCATCAAGGTCGAAGCGCGTGATATGGTTGCGTTTGCCATTAATACTAAGTGCATGCTGACTTACCCAGTCGCTACCAGGTCGGTAGGCATGGCACATATCGTATGCCGGTGCCAATTGCCATTTATTCGCTCCATTGAGCATAAAAGCAAAGTTCTTTGTATGGTCATCACAATTTCGCAACAGCACATTAAATACCATTCGTCTGAATAGTTGTTCAGCAGATGAATATGGTAATTGCAATAGGCGCATTGTTTCGAACAACATCTCGTAGCTATACCCCTGAATATTGTTGAAGTCGAAGTGGCGCATGGCGCAAAAAGTTTGCACGTGGTATTTATTACCTTGATCATCCCGATCGAAACGGCGCGTCATGAAATGCGCACGGCCATTTTCTTCCAACAAGCGACAAGGCATCATGTCAATGCCTGCAGCAAGTGCCATTTGAGAATAGGCCATTTCTACCCGACCGTAGCCGTGAATGAGGCCGGACTGTTGATCAGTGACCCCATCAAATTTTAAAAGCCAATGTGAAAACCCTGTTGGTGCCTCTGTTTGACCCGTTTTTAATTCGTTGGTTAGTGGATTAAACGCCACTACTGCCTTTGCCCGCGCGCCACCGGCTGAAGTACCTACTTTGAGCACCTCTTGAAGTAACGCTGAATTGCGTTTTGAAATACGTGCAGTTATTTTCTTTTTGCCTGACAGAATTGTTTCTGCGTAGGCAATCAATTCAGAAAGTTCAACGTCGGTAGCCCCCTTTGCTGTGAAACCCGAAGTAGGCTCGAATTCTAAAGCGCCCATGCCTCGTTTACCAATAAAGCAAAGTAATTCAACCGGATTTAAGCTGTTGAGCGGTCGACCATTTTTAGCTAGCCAGGCATTGATGAGCGTGTGCCCGTACTTATCTGGTAGCACATCTGCTAATAAACCCGGCAAGCCCTTGAAAGTAGCGGTATTTGCATTTTCTGGAAAAGAAAAAACGCGCCCTTTGGCGCCAGACAATGGCATGGTTAAAGGAGCCAACTCAATTTTTGATGTTAAAAAACTTGGCGAATATTCGAAATAACCCAAGCCGCCCTCCCAAAATAACGCTCCTACACGTTTACCAGAATAAAGTATGTATGCCGCTTGTACCATTACCAAGGACTCTTGTAGTTTTGTTTTTTAGTTTTTGCTGGCCGTGCCCGCTTACGTTGTTTGAGAGCTAACTCGGCCATCATAAGTGGACTAATTTCTGTCTTTACCTCAAAAACACGGAGTACATCAAGCGCATCGAGCGCACGCAACACCTGAACAAGTGATAAGAGATGACTCCCGCGCCCTTTTTCGAGCAATACCAATGTAATACGACCAATACCCGCTTCATCGGCTAGCTGTTGCTGCGTTTTGTTTTGAGCCAAACGCCGGTGACGCACGTACGCGCCTACCACTTCTAACAAAGCCCCATTGGTGTACCCTAAAAAATTAACTGCCTCGCTCATGTATTAATTGATATACTTTATACACAAATATAATCATTTATGTTTGAATAACCATACAATATAAATTTATTTAACGTATTATATACCATACATAAATTTAAAATAAAGCTTTTTATGTATATATTTCTATACATATTGTGAATAATAAACTATTAACAACAAATAATAAAAGGTGCTTACAGCTCTACAAAAAGCCTCCAAGGCCCAACTCGCTCGTCAGGTGAGTCTACCCGAGTAAACAACCGCCTCAAAAAAACAACCTGAATTAACGCAATATGGGTAATTTTAGGACATGAATAAACGGCCCACCTTCATTACCCTTTTACTCCTTTTGCTTGCTACTACATTTATTGTAGACATTAAAGCACAAGACAAAACACATCGTTACACAAAACGTCAAATGCGTCAGCATCCTATATGGATTGAGCTCATGAACGACCCTACTGCCAACTATTATGTAACACTGCAAGCATTCAAAGAATTTTGGAAAAACCGTCCCCTACCCAAGGAACCTTTCGAAGCAAAAGAAGCCGAACAATTTGAGCGTGCTGTTGGATTGATTAACGAAAATGAAAGTGAAGAAGAACGGGAGCGCGAAGAGCGCAAGGCCACGCCTGCAAAACTTGAAGAAGCTAATCGTTATGCAGCTGACGTACGTGCCTTTAAAGGATGGATGATGGATATTCAACCTTGGGTATTATCCGACGGCACCATTGTACCTCCTGAAGAACGGCAACGCATCATCGATCAGCAGAATATTGAACAACGTGAACAAGAAAAGAAAAACAACCACTAAGGTTTTCCTACAATGAAAAAAGCACTACTACTCATTATACTTATCTCGTCCATCATCGTTAAGTCCCAATTAGCCAACTGGGCGCCCGTATTATCTGGCACTAATTTTCCGACGAATCTCGTGGGACAAATTAATGGCATGACGCGTATAACTCAAATGAAATTTCACAACACCAGCTCAACCAAGTTTTATGCGGTAACATCGCAGGGAGGGTTGTTTCTCACTAACAATGCAGGTACCAGTTGGACCGTTGCGCCCGGCACAGAAACCATGACCGTGAATTCTTCTGCCGTTTGTGTTGACAACGCCAACGATCAAAACATTTGGTTGGGGACCGGAGATCCGAATTATTATTCTAACGGCAGTGGCATCTATTTCTCTAACAATGGTGGCGTAAGTTTCACGGCAACAGCCCTGAACAATTGCCTTGTCATCGAAATTTTACAAAATCCCACCAACGGTGCTGAATTAGTTGCCGCCACCAATAAAGGTATTTACAAATCAACCAACTCTGGCTCCACATGGAGCGCTGTTACCGCTACCACATTGGCTTTTTGTGATTTAAAATCCAACGCAGCAGTCAACTCACAAACACTTTATGCCTGCACCAACGAAGTCAATTCAAAGTTCTTACGCTCAACCGATTTTGGTAATACCTGGTCACAAATCACCAGCGGCATTGCCACGCCAACAGCACAAACGCAGTCGGGCGCACGCATTGGTGTCACACCCTCAAGCACCAACGTGGTGTATTTTGAATTGATTAGTGATGGCGGCATGGTGCACAAGTCGAACGATGGAGGACTCAATTTTCTCTTAAAAAAAACAGGCGGCACCCCCTATCTAACATTTTATTCTAACACTGTTACTGCAGGCGGGCAAGGCAATTATAACAACGCTATAACCGTTGATCGAAACAACCCTGCCAACGTATGGTTGCAGGCACACAACACTTGGTTTTCAGCCGACAGTGGCGCTACTTGGAGCATGCTTACTTTCTGGGCGTTTGACGTACACACCGACATGCACCAGATAACACAATCACCCTATAACAGCAATCAACTTTACAGTTGCAACGATGGCGGTGTGTGGTTGAGCACAAACGGCGGGTACAGTTGGACCCCAAAATCTGATGGCATTTACGCCTTTGAAATTGGTAACGAAACCGGTGTAAGTAGTTTAACCAAACCTAACTTTGTTAGTATTGGTACTCAAGACAATGCCCGCCTCTATGGCAATGGTACGGCGTGGTACACAATCAGTGGTGGGGACGATTATGCCAAGCGTCAGTTTGATTACAATGGGCATATTTACATCGATGGCACCAACCGTCAGTTAAACCATACAGGCGCTAGTGCCACTTATAATTTACCAACCACCAATTGGAATTGCTTTGGTTTCAACCGCACCAACAACAACCTTGCCTTTATGGGTCAGGTAAACATTTATCGATCAACAGATGTTGGCAATGCCTCTCCTACATGGACCCCGATTAGTAGTACCGGCTACACCATTAGTGCAATTCATAGTTGCATTGCGAACGCTAATCGATTGTACGCATTAACAAGTACAGGAAGCGTTGTTGTTTGCTCCAACGCTCTTTCGTCGTCCCCAACTTATTCTTACGTGAACCCAGGGGGTGGCAATACGTCTATTGGTAGTATAGTAGCCATGGCTAATAATGCTGATGTAGTGTATGTTCATAAAAACAATGCGATATACCGCTCTACTGATGGTGGGGTAACGTGGACCAATGTAACATACAATTTACCATCAGTGAACCATAGAAGAATTCTTGCAGAAGAATATGGCGGCACAACACAATTAGTATTCGTGGCCACTAACAATGCCGTTTACTACCTAAAATCAGGACAAACCAGCTGGACCATCTATAACAGTGGATTACCAACACGGAAAAGTCCAACTGGTTTCTCCATGTACGACGACGGCACCAACCGAGCTAAAATTCGTTACGCCAGTTATGGCCGAGCCATGTGGGAAAGCGGCTTCTCTAATCTACGAGCCTTCAATGCCAATATATTATTTGAAAGTGACAGTGTTATTACGTGTTCAACGCCTTCGGTTATTCTCAAAGACGGAACAGTTGGCGGCAACAATACGCCACTAACTTATACGTGGACGTTAGCCGGCGCAAGTCCATCAGTTGCCTATACCTCGAGTGTAGCAGCTATATACAGTGTTACTGGCACTTATACTTTGTCCCTCACAGTAAAAGATGCCAATAACGCTGTTTCTACTAAAACCCTTGCGAAGTTTATTCAAGTCATTCCTTGTGCCACAGATACTGTGCCTGGTAATTTATTACAAGTCAATGGCACCACCAATTACGCCACCATTAATTCCTCATTAAACATCGGTGTTACTAATTCCATAACCCTATCAGCATGGATTAAAATAGACGCTACGCAACCTTCCTATGCAGGCATTATCTTCTCAAATGTTGGTGGTGCGACAGGACTTGATTTCAGAAATAACAATCAATTGGGATATCATTACAATAACGCCGCTTCCTCTTACAATTACGCAGGGGGACCGACAGTGCCAACCGGTATCTGGGTACACGTGGCCTTGGTTACAACTGCTAACAGTGCCATTCTTTACATGAACGGAGTACCCTATGTAAATAACGTGGCTAACCCTGCCCTCAATTTCAACGGCACTTTTAATCTTGGTAACGATCGCAACAACAGTTCGCGCACCATGACTGGGCAAATTGATGAAGTGTGTATTTACAAACGCGCCTTGTCACAAAACGAAATACGCGAATTGATGCATTTAACGCGTAATCACCATGTAGTCGATCCTGATTTAGTAGCCTACTACCAATTCAATGAAGTCGGTAGCACGATATATGACCGTGCAGGGAACGTCAACGCAAGTCTTATCGGCAGTGCCACACACACGATTTCAACAGCTCCTGTGGGGAGTGGCAACAGTGAGCGTCAAACCATTAATACAACCGGTGTAAAAACATTTACAGCCGAAGGCATGAACATGAGTTTCCCTGGTACCAGTCTTCCAAACGGCGAAGTGTGTGTTACACGTTTAAACATTCGTCCCGATTCGTTACCCAATAACAACCCACCATTTACCTCAGCTCGCTACTGGGTAGCCAATAATTATGGCAACAACAATTTCAATGCCATAACAACTCTTACGCTTACTGGCTATGGCACTATCAGCACGTTTGAAGCCAATGCGCCGCGCAAGTTCAGATTATACACCCGGGCCACGGGTGGGTATCTTAATGGTTCTTGGGTGTTGACCGACAGTGCTTATGCTGCCACTTCTGGTACCAATGCTGTTTTGAGTTTTTCAGGCAATGCGGTGAACAGTTTCAATAAACAATTTTACATTACTAAGAGTCCTTGTGTTTCAGCAAGCGCTGGCTCATTGGCGGTAAGTGCATTAACTGTTTGTCCGGGACAATCCGTTTCATTGAGCTTGTTAACCGGCACATTGAACGATGCCACTTCATGGGCCTGGTCGGCAGGCAGCTGCACGGGAAGCGCTGCGGGCGGCGGTACCGCTATCGTAGTGAATCCTACTGTCACCACAACGTATTATGTCACAGGTGCTGGAGGATGTGTCGTACCGAACTCAGGAAGCTGCACAGCCATTACCGTATCGGTGAACACTTCTATTCAAACTCCAACGATTCCTGGTCCCATCAACGCGCCAACAGTGGCCTGTCAAGGCGCCACACAATTATATAGTGTTGCTCCGGTTGCAGGAGCTACTTCGTACACATGGACCTTCCCAGGTGGCTGGAGTGGGTCATCTACTAGCAATACCATTTTAATTACCACCCCTTCAGGTGTTGGACAAGTAGCTGTAAAGGCAGGCAATGTCTGCGGCACTTCTCCATCACGCACCATACAAGTGAGTGTGAGTCCTACCATTGCCGCTTCACAACAGTTAACCTTGTGCGCCGGTGATCAATTAGTCGTAGGTACGCAGACTTACAATGCAACCGGCATCTACACCACCTCTTTGAAACGCAGTAGTGGATGCGACAGTTTGGTGACAACCAACCTCACCATTGATGCAACAATCAATACAGCGGTTATAGCCAACGATATTGAATTAACAGCACAAGCCACGAATGGCAATTTTCAATGGATTGATTGTGACACCAAGACACCCATCAACGGCGCCAACAGTGCCAGTTTTACTGCCACACAAAATGGCAACTACGCTGTTGTTGTAACGGTGAATAATTGCAGCGATACCAGTGCCTGTCAAAACATTGTTTCTGTAGGCATTGCCAGCAAGGGTAATTTAAATCAATCAAAAGTGTATCCCAACCCTGCCACCAATGTGCTTACTATAGAAACCAACGTTCACAAGCAGTATGCCATCTATAATGCACTAGGACAATTAGTGCAACAGGGTGAATTAAAATCAACACTACAGAAAATTGACATTTCCAAACTCGCTGCAGGTGCTTATACGGTAGCGTTGGGTAAGGAAGGCAAGGAAGTGTATAGAGTAATTGTGGAGTAAGTTGAGAGTTGAGAATTGAAAGTTGAGAATTGAAAGTTGAGAATTGAAAGTTGAGAGTTGATGGGTTTTCCCTCTCTACCCCGTACCCTCTAACCTCCACCCCATTTTGAGAGTTGAGAGTTGAAGCGTTCACGTTCATTTACGCGTGAATGTTTAATGGCGTTTCTCTAACCTTTAAGCCCACCTTGAATTAGAGCGAGAGCGAATGGCGTTTCTCTACCCTCTAACCTCCCGCAGAGAAAGTCACGTGCTGTTTCTTTAAACCACTTCTTTCGATTGCGGGAACCCTCCACCCCCTTTTGAGAGTTGAGAATTGAAGCGTTGACATTCATTTACGCGTGGATTGTAAATGGTGAATTGTAAATGGTTAATGGTGTTAATGCTACATGTTTTAAATGACACCACTAAAAGTCGTTCTTCAGCAGTGACACAGGTTGCATTTTTTGCAGGATGAAGTTTATACTAAGAATAAGCATACTACAGTTTTTCGGCAGTTAATTAGTGTGTTCTTGATTATTTGACAGCCATTATAAGCTAATTAATCCAAAATATTTCGTAATTTGGCTGGTACCATTAACGTTTGATTAGACAAATCATATTCATCTCTCTTCAAATTTTAGTCTTAAGCTGTATAGCCCAAAAAGAATCAGAAAATTGGTTGTTTGGCACAGGTGCAGCCCTACAATTTACCAACAATACCGTGAACGTCAATGTTCAAGGTCTTTCCTACTATTGCGAAGGACCTGCTTGCATTTCAGATTCTACCGGTCAATTGTTGTTATCAACTGATGGATATAATGTTTGGAATGCTACTGGGCAGTTAGTCTCTAATGGAAGTGGTTTATATGGCGGGCCTAGTGTTACTCAAACAGCGCTCATATTAAAAAAGCCAAAATCAAATTCGCTTTACTATATTCTCACTAATAATGCTACAACACATACACCATTTGGTTTGTATTATTCAATTGTAGACTTGACTTTGGCAGGTAACACAGGAAGCGTGATATCTAAGAACAATCTCCTTTTATCTAATTCAACCGAAAAATTATGTGCAGTGAATCATAAGAATGGAGAGGACATATGGATATTAACACATGGTGATCAAACCGATGAGTTCCATGCTTTTTTGCTAAATAAGAATGGCCTTGATTTAAAAGACACAGTTGTTTCAAAGACGGGGCCTGTTTTCACTGGGTATAATTATTCAGCTGGGAGCATCAAGTTTTCACCAGATGGAAGGAAAATTGGTTTGTGTTGTTACGGGATGTCTTTTAATCAAAGCCCTTCAATATGTATTGCTGACTTTGATAATTTTACAGGAAAAGTGTCAAATTTAGTTGTTTTAGAGAGAGGCGCGCTTCAAGCTTTTGCCTGTGAATTTTCTGCCGATAGCAAATATTTTTATGCTGCTTCAAACTCTGGGGTGTTACGCACGTATCGGTGGAATGTTTGTTCCGGTTTGGATACATCTATTGTCAGTAGTAAAACATTAGTTGCAACAAATTGTTGTGATGGACTTCAACTGGCAATTGATGGCAAAATATATGGTGGAGTTGCAGGAAGTTCAGTAATTGCCGTATTTGAGAATCCAAACTTTAAGGGGTCAAGCTCTAATTTTGTTGCACAAAAACTAAACATCAGTCCATCTGTTTTTATATGGGGTTTTCCTCAGTTTAACGCCTCCTTTTTCAAGGCTAAAGATTCTGTCATTCTTCAAGGTGTAAATGGTAGCGGATACTGCATAGGTGATAAAATTGAATTGAAGGCACAAGGGGGGCTCCAATATTCATGGAATAACATAACAGGCTCAAGTATTTTTACAACCACTGTTCTAGGTAATTCTACAGTGACACTTAGCTCAATCTATGCCAACGGTTGCACCGTTGAAAGAGAGGCCGTAATACAAGCGAAAATATGCACAGATATTGCTGAAACCCTACATCGAAATGCACCACTTGTTTATTTCATAAACCATCAACTTTATATTGATTCAGAAGAGAAGTCGCTGATTTTTCAAGTACATGATGTATTTGGAAACATCTGTTATGTTTCTGCGAAGGATAATTCAAAACAAAAGAATTTGTTATTTCCTTCTGGCATTTACGTAATTAATGTAATTGTTAATAACACAATTTTCAAATACAAGGTCATAAATGAATAGCTAAGTTGTCACCAGTGCTAATTTTTATTGCAGTCTATTGGCAGCCAGTTGAATATTTATTATTGGAGAAACATTTGTGAAAACTGATCCACTTGATTAGTCTATATCAGATTTTTCATTTTAATCCAATAGGTTCTAGTTCTCAAAATAGAATCCCCCTAAATAACCTTCAAACACTTTTACACACTTTTCGTCCCACGATTAAACAAGCATTCCCGCCGAGATAGCATTAATTCATCTAGTCGGCGGGAATTCTTTCTCGCTTCGCGAGAACAGTTTGCTAGCGCAAACTGCTGTCGAGGCTACCATAAAAAATCCCCGCACTTCGTTGTATTTCATTTACTCAAGCCTCGACAGGCATTCCCGCCGACCCATCACCAATTCACTCTGTCGGCGGGATAAACCTCGATTCTTTCTCGCTTCGCGAGAACAGTTTGCTAACGCAAACTGCTGTCGAGGCTACTAAAAAAAATCCTCCCCGCACTGCGTTGTCCTGCTTTTACTCAAGCCTCGACAGGCATTCCCGCCGACCCACCACCAATTCACTCTGTCGGCGGGATAAACCTCGATTCTTTCTCGCTTCGCGAGAACAGTTTGCTAACGCAAACTGCTGTCGAGGCTACCATAAAAAATCCCCTCCCAGCAATGCTGGGAGGGGATTTTTTATGGTAGCCTCGACAGGAATCGAACCTGTATTTAAAGTTTAGGAAACTTTCGTTCTATCCATTGAACTACGAGGCCATTTTAGGGGGACAAAGATACGAATCTAATTTTATCTGCAGAAAGTCAACACTCCCCTCATTCTTTAAAAGAATTTAGGATTGTTGTTTACATTTGGTCACCTATGAATAACAACAAAACGATTGCTATAATTGGTTCCTCGGGACTCATCGGCTCTCAATTGCTGGATTTACTAAAAAACAGAAAGGATGTCCAAGAAATTCGCTTGCTTGTGCGCCGTGAAAACGGACTTAAATTCACAGGCATTCGCGAGTGTGTGATCAACTTTGAAGACCTCAACGCATTTAGAGAAGCCATTAACGGATGCGATGCGGTGTTCTGCGCCATTGGCACTACCCGCAACAAAGTCAAAGGCGACATGAGCGCCTATCGAAAAGTAGATGTCGATATTCCAGTGCATGCCGCTCAACTCGCAGCCCAAGCAGGTGTTAAAGCGTTTATGCTAGTATCGTCTGTAGGTGCTAATGCTTCAACTTCCAATTTTTATCTAAAATTCAAAGGCGAAGTCGAAGACACAGTGCGCCAACTTAACATTCCTAACATTGGCTTCTTTCGTCCCTCGCTCCTGCTCGGTCCACGTATCGAGTTTCGAATGGGTGAAAAAATTAGTCAGCTCTTGATGCGTCCCTTTACCCCGTTCATTCCCGCTAATTACAAGCCGATTCAAGCTAGGCAAGTCGCTACTGCTATGATTCACACCGCCTTTAATGGGGAGCCCGGCGTGCATGTTCTTCATTATAAAGAAATGCAAGCAATAAAAGTTTAACAGGCATTTATAAGAACCGTTGGCCGCACAGTGCGTGAGGTACCGCAGGCTGTAGCTTGGCGAAAGCCACACTTAGCCTGCCTAAGCGGACGGAGGCCCCACTTTTTTACTAAGTGGGGACCCCGTAGCGCATAGGCAGGCTTGGTGTGGGTGAGCCAACTACTGCCGCAGGGACCGGCCCCCGCAGCAATACCCATAAGATAAAAACAACTGCTGAGGGGGCACGCCCAACACTTAAAAAACGACGCAAATGGCAGGAAAAAGCCTCTAAATAGGCTCAAAAACAGGGACTTCCATTAATGCCAAAATTTCACTATCTTTGCGCCCTTAAAATCAGACCATGTCGTCTATCAGAAACATTGCCATTATTGCCCACGTTGACCACGGTAAAACTACCTTGGTTGACAAAATTCTTCACACCTGTAAATTGTTCCGTGAGAACCAACAAACCGGTGAACTCATTCTCGACAACAACGACCTCGAACGTGGACGTGGAATTACCATCCTTGCTAAGAACGTTGCTGTAAATTACAAAGGCACAAAAATCAACATCATCGATACTCCCGGCCACGCCGACTTTGGTGGTGAAGTAGAACGTGTGATGAACATGGCCGACGGTGTTATTCTTCTTGTAGATGCCTTCGAAGGTCCGATGCCTCAAACCCGTTTCGTAACGCAAAAAGCAATTGCTGCGGGTAAAAAAGCAGTGTTGGTCATCAACAAAGTTGACAAACCCAATTGTCGTCCCGATGAAGTACACGACGGCGTTTTCGATTTGTTCTTTAACCTTGGTGCAAGCGAAGACCAATTAAATTTCCCGACCGTTTACGGTTCTAGCAAACAAGGCTGGATGGGTGCTGATTGGAAAACGCCTACTGAAGACATCACTTACCTACTCGATACCATTCTTGAAAATATTCCTGAAGCGCCTGTGCGTGAAGGCACACTTCAATTACAAATTACCTCGTTAGATTATTCTAACTACATCGGTCGTATTGCAGTAGGACGTGTATACCGTGGCACCATCAAAGAAAACATGCCAGTTAGCGTTGTAAAACGCAATGGCTCTATTCAAAAGTCACGCGTGAAAGAACTCTACGTGTTTGACGGTCTTGGAAAAATTAAAGTACAAGAGGTGAATGCTGGTGATATTTGTGCGTTTACTGGCATTGAAGGATTTGAAATTGGTGACACCGTTGCTGATTTCGAAAATCCAGAAGGCTTGCCAAACATGGCCATTGACGAACCTACCATGAACATGTTGTTCACGATTAACAACTCACCGTTTTTTGGTAAGGATGGTAAATTTGTAACCTCCCGCCACTTGCGCGATCGCTTGTTCAAGGAATTAGAAAAGAACTTGGCGTTGCGCGTTGAAGAAACTTCTTCTCCAGATGCTTACCTCGTTTACGGACGTGGTATTCTTCACTTGTCTGTTTTAATTGAGACCATGCGTCGTGAAGGTTACGAATTACAAGTTGGTCAACCACAAGTAATCGTTAAAGAAATTGACGGTGTGAAGTGCGAGCCGATGGAAGTACTCACGGTGGATGTGCCACAAGAAGTATCAAGTAAGGTAATTGACTTGGTTACACAACGCAAGGGCGATATGCTCATGATGCAACCAAAAGGCGATTTGATTCACTTGGAATTTGAAATTCCTTCACGTGGTATCATTGGTTTGCGTAACAACGTGCTTACGGCTACTGCTGGCGAAGCCATTATGGCACACCGTTTCAAAGCATACGAGCCATGGAAGGGCAATATTCCACAACGTATTTCAGGCGTATTGATCAGCAAGGAAAAAGGATCTGCAATTGCTTATTCTATTGACAAATTACAAGACCGTGGGAAGTTCTTCATCGATCCAGGCGAAGAAGTATACACTGGCATGATTTTAGGTGAACACATTCGTCCCGATGATCTCGTGATTAATTTGTGTACTGAGAAAAAACTCACCAACATGCGTGCAAGCGGTAGCGATGAAAAAATGCGCATCGCTCCGAAAATTAATTTCAGTCTCGAAGAAGCGATGGAATACATCCAAGCCGACGAGTACGTTGAAATTACACCAAACCACATTCGCATGCGTAAAATTTACCTCGACGAAAACGAGCGTAAGCGTATGAGTAAAACAGATTAATTTTTCATCAACATATAAAAAGCACGTTTCTTACGAAACGTGCTTTTTTTTTGCAATAAAAAAGGCCGCCTTTTTCGAGACGACCTTTCAATTACAATTTATGGTATTAAAGACCTAGTAATACTTCTTCAGGTTGTTTACCGCCGAACAATATACGGGACGGGTTCTCCAACATTTCTTTTACTTTTACCAGGAAGCCCACACTTTCGCGGCCGTCAATGATGCGGTGATCGTAGCTGAGTGCCACGTACATCATTGGACGAATTTCAACCTTGCCATTGATAGCCATAGGTCGGTCGACCACGTTGTGCATACCAAGGATAGCGCTTTGGGGTGGGTTGATAATCGGCGTGCTCATCATAGAACCAAATACGCCACCGTTGGTAATGGTGAACGTGCCACCTTCCATTTCAGGAATGGTGAGTTTACCATCACGTGCTTTAATGGCCATGGCCTTGATGCCTGCTTCAATTTCAGCTAAACTGAGTTGTTCTGCATTGCGTAATACTGGCACCATCAATCCTTTTGGTGCACTCACGGCAATACCGATATCGCAGTATTTGTGGTACACAATTTCTTCTCCATCAATCATAGCGTTAACTGCAGGGAAATGATATAAAGCCTCAGTCACTGCCTTGGTAAAGAAGCTCATGAAGCCAATGTTGTTACCATAAACTTCTTTGAACTTGTCTTTGTACTTCGCACGAATCGCATAAATGGCACTCATGTCTACTTCGTTAAACGTAGTAAGCATGGCTGTTTCATTTTTCACTGCTACCAATCGGCGTGCCACTGTTTTACGCAGTGGGGTCATTTTGGTACGGTCTTTATCGCGACCACCTTGCCAACTGTTAGAGGCAGCGGCAACAGCAGTTGGGAAGCCATTGCTCAAGGCGGCTACCACGTCTTGTTTGGTAATACGGCCTTTAGGTCCTGTACCTTGAAGTTGTGAAGCACTGATGTTGTTTTCTGCCATTAATTTTGCAGCGGCAGGGCTTGCAGAACCCGTTGCATAACTTGCTTCTACTTTAGTAGGAGCAGGTGCCGCATCGGCCTTTTTCTCAGCCTTAGGCGCTTCTTCCTTCGCAGGAGCAGCTTTAGGCGCTTCTGCTTTTTTCTCTGGTTGAACAGACGTGTCAATTTTCACCACCACTTGTCCAACTTTCACAGTATCTCCTTCAGCGGCTAAAACTTCAATCTTTCCAGCTTCTTCAGCATTCAACGTTAAAGTAGCTTTATCTGAGTCAATCTCAGCCAAAACCTCATCTTTCTCTACAACGTCGCCTGTATTTTTTACCCAACGAGCGATGATCACTTCTGTGATGGATTCGCCCGGACTTGGTACTTTTAATTCAACAATTGCCATATGTAATTCTTTATATTATTTAACTAGAACTTTAGTGAAAACAGTACTCATAATTTCTTCTGTTTCCATGTTATGCCGTTTCATGAAGCCGGTTGCAGGACTTGCAGCCTCTTCGCGACCAGCGTATTTCAAATTCAATTGACGCAAGTAACGTTCTACAAAGCGCCAAGGACCCATGTTCTCGGGTTCTTCTTGGATGAAGAAAAATTCAGTGGCGTTTTTGTACTTGGCTAATACCTCATCAATTTGAATTTGCGGGAATGGATAAACTTGCTCCAAACGAATGAATACAATGTCATCGCACCCCTCTTTTTCGCGGCGTTCAATGAGGTCGTAATATATTTTACCAGAACAGAAACCGATGCGCTTGATTTTCTTAACGTCAAGATTTTCATCAAGGACTTCTTTGAAACCACCCTTGGTAAAATCTTCCAATTTGCTCACACAACTTGGGTAACGCAGTAATTTTTTCGGCGTAAAACAGATCAACGGCTTGCGGAAATCGCGCTTTAATTGGCGGCGAATCACGTGGAACTGTTGTGCTGGTGTGGTAGCATTCACAATTTGCATGTTGTTCTCGGCACACATTTGCAAGAAACGCTCCATCCGTGCGCTCGAGTGCTCAGGTCCCTGACCTTCGTAACCGTGAGGCAACAGCATAACCAAACCGTTCATACGACGCCATTTGTATTCAGACGAAGACAAATATTGGTCCACAATAATTTGCGCTCCATTAAAGAAATCGCCAAACTGAGCCTCCCAAATAGTTAGTGCATTGGGCGTTGCGTAGGCATAACCGTATTCAAAACCAAGCACAGCGTATTCACTCAAATGGGAGTTGTAAATTTTCAATTGCCCATCGGTACCTAAATTATTCAATGGCACGTATTCCTCTTCACTGTCCTCAACCTTTACCACGGCGTGGCGGTGTGAGAAGGTGCCGCGCTCAACATCTTGTCCACTAAAGCGCACGTTGTGACCTTCGTTCATCAATGAAGCATAGCCCAACAATTCTCCCATCGCCCAATCGTAACTATCGTTAGCGATCATGGCTTTACGGTCGTTGAATAACCGTTCAATTTTATTAAAGAACTTTTTATCCTTCGGCAATTCGCAGCTTTTTTCTGCCAATTTCAAGAACGTTTTTTTGTCGATAGCGGTTTCTGGTGAATGATCAAACGCATCAGCCGGCGCCATTTTAACACCTTGCCAAGGACCTTGTAAGTAGGAAGTCACTTTTTGTTTCTCAACTTTGCGTGCTTCGTCTAAATGCTCTTCGAGGTGCTGTTTGTATTGCTTTTCAATATCCGCTACTTCTTCAGCCGTAAAGGTACCTTCGTCGATAAGTTTTTTCGCGTAAATTTCTTTTACGTTAGGGTGACGGGCAATTTCCTTGTACAACAATGGTTGTGTGAAACGTGGTTCATCGCCCTCGTTATGCCCGTACTTGCGATAACACAACACATCAATGAACACATCCTTGCGGAAATTCAATCGGTATTCAATGGCCATGCGTGCCACAAGGGTTAGGGCTTCCACGTCATCGCCATTTACATGGAACACAGGTGACTTGGTTACTTTGGCCACATCGGTACAATACGTACTTGAACGCGCATCACGGTAGTTGGTGGTAAAACCAACTTGGTTGTTAATCACAAAGTGAATCGTACCACCCACACGGTATGCATCCAAATGGGTCATCTGTGCTACTTCGTAAACGATACCTTGTCCGGCGATAGCAGCGTCACCGTGTACGATGATGGAACATGCTTTTTTATGGTTGCCGTTATGGCGGTTTTCAATTTTTGAACGGGTAATCCCTTGCACTACCGGCGCCACTGTTTCGAGGTGCGACGGGTTGGGTGTAAGGGATATGTGCATTTTATTCCCATTGTTAGCGGTCACATCATTGCTATACCCCATGTGGTATTTCACGTCACCATCGAATAAGCCGTCCTCACTCGGACGACCTTCAAACTCAGTGAAAATATCCTTGGCGGGTTTATCCATGATGTTGGCGAGCACATTGAGGCGACCACGGTGGGCCATACCAATGATGTAATCTTCGATACCGAGTGAGCCACCATGGTCCATTAAGGCACTCATGGCAGACAAGAATGCTTCACCCCCTTCGAGTGAGAATCGTTTTTGGCCAACGAATTTGGTAGCCAAGAAGTTCTCAAACACAACGGCTTGCGTTACTTTTTCGAGAATTTTCTTCTTTTCATCCTTGCTAAACGTTGGAATGTTCTTCGTTTTTTCCATGCGTTCCTGAAGCCAGGTGAGCAGGTCTGGATTACGAATAAACATGTATTCCGTTCCGATACTGTTGCAATACGTCTTTTCGAGGTGAGCAACTATATCGCGGAGTTTAGCGGGACCGATTTCAATTTCGTTGCCAGCTTGGAAAACCGTATCGAGGTCCGCATCGGACAGGCCAAAAACCCCTATAGATAGGTCTGGCGTATACTTACGGCGGTTACGTACCGGGTTGGTTTTGGTAAACAAGTGGCCGCGCATACGGTACCCGTTTATCAAGTTAATCACTTTAAACTCCTTGCTCACATTTTCAGGCGCGCCGGTAGCGGCAGGTTCGCCATAAGTGGCGCGGGCAAAATCAAAACCGCGGAAAAAATCCTGCCAAGTTTGATCTACCGAATCGGGCGATTGGCAAAAACGCAGGTACATTTCTTCCACTGCATTCACATCCCCATTGCCCAGGTAAGAAAATTTATCCATTGATTTCTTTACGAATAACCCGTAAATTTAGGAATAAATGGGTACATGCCCAATCTATTTTGGCCTTCATTCTCGCGCCAAATCACTATTTTTGTAAGATGTTGCGGTATTTGACCCTTTTCTTGTTTCTTACTTCGGTGCTTTCGGCGCAGGAGCCGGCTTCGGAAGGCGCAACGCAACTGCAAACCCAATTAAAAGTACGTCAACTTCTCGACAAAAAAGCCGAGTATCACCGCCTCACCAATGGTGAGCGTGAAGGGTACCGTATTAAAATTCATTTTGGGGTAGATAAAGACGCCGCTGAAGCCGTACGCGCAAAGTTTATTGCCAAATTTCCCGAGTACGCCACTTACCGCGAATACCAACAACCAAATTTTGTGGTTCTCATTGGCGATTATGCCACAAAAATGGACGCCTTTCGCCACTTAAAGCTGATTCAGGCTGAATTTCCGAATGCCTTTATTGTAAAAGGAAAAATCAAGGGGAAACCTTGATAAGATCAGAATTGAAATTAATTGTTAATGGTAAATTGATAATGGTCAATGGCGTTTATCTTGACTTCGCGGCCATAAATAATTGAAAATTGAAAGTTGAGAGTTGAGGCGTTGACGAATGTCGTTTACTTCAATCTGACTTTTAGGGCAAGTTAAAGAGCAAGTGCAAGAGCACGTATGTTTGCGTCAAACTTCCACCCCTCACCCCGCACACTCTAACCGTTTTAAATTGTTAATGGTAAGTTGTAAATGGTTAATGGCGTTAATCTTGACTTCGCGGCCATAAATAATTGAAAGTTGAAAGTTGAGAGTTGAGGCGTTGACGAATGTCGTTTACTTCAATCTGACTTTTAGGGCAAGTTAAAGAGCAAGTGCAAGAGCACGTATGTTTGCGTCAGACTTCC
>JACCDS011280080.1_pt1 | contig 36894 bp, 27 predicted proteins | sample 7446441 | NCBI WGS metagenome assembly JACCDS01 (sample SAMN15323445, study PRJNA562643) | freshwater metagenome | isolation source: river surface water | place: USA:Blue River Watershed | collected 2017-08-17
AATAATCATAGTCGTCAGAAATAAAATCAGCTCCCCAATTTCTTAACTGAAATCCATATGCCGGTCCGTAACTACCTTCTTCTAAATTCTGAAGGCCTACTTTATCTAAATATTCTCTACTAGTATGACCCTTCCAAATATTTACTCCTCTGCTTTCTAAAGACTTAGTATTCGTCTTACCGCTTATGAAAAATAACAGCTCTTCTATAATTCCTCTAATAAATACTTTTCTGTGTGTAAACAAAGGAAGTCTGTAGTTTCTGATATCATAAGTAAAACTTTTCCCAAATAAAGATTTAGTGCCAACTCCGCTTCTATCCATCTTATAAATGCCTTTGTCTTTTATTTTTTCTAAAGTCTTTAGAAAGATTAATTCTTCTTTATTTACAAGTTCATATCTATACGATTCTACTAATTTATTAGATAATAAGATTTCTTTTTTTTTGAAGTCTTTGTCAAATCTCCTATTATTCATAATATCAAACTGCTTATAACTGTCTTTGTTTTGCTCATCGTAATTATTTATATTCATAATGGATAAAAATACATTGCTAACTAATTTCCTTTCTAAAGCTTCTGTCCACAGACTTTTACCGCCGATAATAAACACATCTCCAATATTTAGTGTATTCTTTTTTCTATTTACAAATAATAAGGCCGCCGAGAGAGAGTCTACAAAAATAGTATCTGGCATTTTTGATTCCCAATTAGCTAGGTTATTACACACAATGATATTATATCTGTCGACTAGAGATTTCTTATTTAATGACTCCCAAGTTAATCTTCCCATAATAACAACATTTTTTTTTAATCCAGAGTTTCCAGTAGTTATATTTTTAAACAATTTCATATCGCCGCTTTCAATACTAACTTTTTTACTCCAAGGAAGCCCGTTATCTTTCCCATAGTTTCCGTGTTTATCTAAACAGAGAATTATATTGATTAGATTCATATTTATATAGAGTATAAGTTGTTGTTTTCTAAATGTTTTAGTATATTCTCTACCACGACTTCGTACTCATCTCCTGATACTTTTATTACAATCCCGTTATCTCCTTTTTTGAATATAGATATATTAGAATTAGAACCTGCGTAATAATACGAAATGCCATCTATTATAATTTCTTTAGTCTTAATTTTTACATTCTCTATACAATTATTTTTAGTTTTCATATCTGTGTAAAAGTCTTCCACAAATAATCTTTCGTTTGTATTCTTACACGAGAAGCACGAATAGTTCAACTCTTCTTTGTTAAAAAATCTACATTCTATACTTGTAGAAGCAATGGCTTTCAAAAATTTATATATAAGTTCTTGATTCTTTATAGCATTAGTAAGCATATGTATATCAGTAGTTTTTTCTATCTTTGTAGCTTTTTGTTTAGAAGCTGACAGCTTGTTCTTCACATCTTGTAAATCAGCTTTGTTGTAATCACTTAAGTACATATATACTTGTACATTTCTATATTTTTCGTCTAAAGATATATGTGATTTATACCGAACTCCTCTTGCGATTACTTGTTGTAATAAAGAAAAATTCCAATAAGGTTCCATGATATGTATATATCTAACATTTTTCAAGTCTAAACCCTCAGTTCCCGATTTAGTAATCATCAATATTCTAATCAATTCTCCGTTTTTATTACTATCATCATTAAATACTTTTAATATATCTGTCTTCTCTTCTTCACTCTGTTTTCCAGAAAATATAGCATATCTCATAACTTCTTTATTCTCATCAATATTATCAATGTTATCTTTATACCGAGAGAACCCTTTTATTTCTAAGAACTTAGCAACTGCCTCTACTCCATATTCTAAGAAAGTAGAATAAATTAATATATTTCCGACAGTACTAGCCGACAAATCTTCTTCTATATTCTTTACTATTTTGTCTATTTTTGTAGAATACTTAGAAATACTCTTCTCTTCTTCTGCGACGTTAAAAGTATTTTCATCAATTACTATATTACATGCCTGTCGAGATTTTATTCTATATGAAGTAGAACTTTGACTTCCTTCTGACTTGCCAGAAGATATAATTCCGCCTCTTCTTTCACTATAAGAGTTTGCGGTTTCTAACTTCTCTACATCTCTGGCCTTTAGATAATAAGTACTCTGAATGTTAGACATCTCAACAACTTCAAATTTTACTGGTAATCTGTCTGGATAGTTTTCTTTTTTTGCTGTCTGTTTTAAGTCCATAGAAATAGAAGATACAGAGTTAGAACTATAGAAATCTCCGTAATAAGAAGTTAACCCGAATATTCTATTTTTAAACTTACCTTCATTTAAAATACCCGATCCACCCGGGGCTATAAAATACTTTACAAAATCTGTATAATATTCCGGAAATAGAGTAATACTAGAGTTTCTATCTCTTTTATTTTCGTTAGACTGTTTTATATTTCCGACAATCATATTATAACATATAGAGATTTCAAAAGGGTCGTTTATTATAGGTGTGCCTGTCATAAATATAACTTTTATATTCTTTGCATTCATAACCATGTCATAGAATTTATTCGCCATTTCTGAACCATTTGCTATAGAGTTGAATAAATTATGAGCTTCGTCTACTATTATTACTTTATTGTCTAAAGACTTAGATGTTACTTGTTCCAGTGCTTCTTCTAATCTATTTTCGATACCCTGCTTAGATTCTAGTTTACTGTTTGTATTAGTAATCTTATCTATCATATTTCTAGCATTGGAGGTTATGAATCTATATCCTTCAAAACTATCCATACTCTTATCTTCTCCATTTTCATCGCCGGATTTAATACTGTTTATTTTTCTAAAATTATCTATTTCTTTTTTATAATTTATTTGTAAAGATTTAGACGAAAGAACTATAATTTCTTTATTCATCCTTTTAAAGAATTCAGCAACGGAAACGGAAGTCATAGTATTATGCGTAATAGTGCAGTCACCCAATACAAATCTTCTATTCCCAGAAATACAAAATCCGTAATAATTACCAATGCCTGTCTTTTTTATGTTTATAGAATATAAAGAAGTGTCTTCTTCCAAATCAGGATAAAAGTTCATATCAGAGTAAGCACTTTTATCATGCACAGATATTAGCTCTTTTCCGTACAATATTAAATGGTACCCACCATCTAGCTTTTTTAGTTTCACGCCTATAGTCAACGTGTTAGAAATAAAAACTATATCGTTAATAAATCTTTTAACCGAATGATTATTTCCTTTAAAGTATATAGAATAAGCATCTTTGCCTTTATATTTAACTATATTTCCTATACTTCCTAAAATACCAGCAAGTACATATTCTCTAACTAACACAGAATTTATTATATATTTTCTATCGACTTCTGAATAACCTTTAGCGCAAAGAGCACCTACTAAAAGCGGAGAAGTGTTTACTTGTTTATGGTTAAAAAATATTTTATTTCTAAACCCTCTCATATTCTTTTTATCACTATCGCTTAAAGATAAATACTCTAGCACTGTTAGATGAATAATCTTATGGTTCTCGTTAGACTTTAGCATATTTATAAAATAATCACATTCGTTTTTTACAATATCATAATTCTTATTCTGACTAAAGTAAAAATCAGTATGTCTTACACTTCCGTTGAATAAATACTTAACTGTTATTTTATCTTTTTTTTCTTCCACTATGGGATATTTATTAGTCTTTAGACACAATATATGGTCCTTATTCACTGTGTATTTAGCAGACCCATACCATATATTATACATATCGTCGACCCCTCTTGCTAGATTTAAAACTTGTCTACTAGAAGAGTCATCTCCCATTAATAAATCACCCGGTTTCACATGCTGTACTTTCTTTATACTACCATCGTACATTAAGACCGGCGTATTCCATCCTAAACATTTACCGCTTCCGACAGAATGATACAATAACAATCCTCTTTGTTGAGTTTTTGTCATAAAATTAAATACATTTTTTTGATAATCAAACAAATTAGAACTTTCTATTTCTGCAAATTTCTCATCGCCGTTAAACTCTTGCAGCTTACTATAAAGAGTATCCGGATAGTTCGTACTATTTATGTTATTCATAGTAATAAACTTTTACTTTCTTTATATATATTAGTATAAACCACTTTTTATAATGCTTATTGATAAATCACAACCAAACGACAATTCATTATCTTCTATATGCGCGCTGGGTGCAGGACAATGTATTAGTTCTGGTAATTTATTAAATATCGTAAAGGACGATTTAGATAAAATAATTAACTTAGATGAACATGTAGAGTCTAAAGAAAAAATAAACAGACTGGCAGAAGAACTTAAATGTTCTGGCGACACCAATGATAAACAATTATGCATAATGCAGAAGTTAGATAAAAAAAAAGAACTAGTCAAATACTTTAAGCCGGTTACTAAATCATTTTCGCACACTCATTGGTTAAATAATACAGAAATAGACACAGTACAGTATCAATTTATGAACAGCTATCCAGGATATTATTATTCGAATATACATATGATAGACTTCGGAATGTTTCATCCAGCCACACATAATCATATAGATTACGACCCTCCGGCTTTGAAAGATATAAACTTTCCTTCAGAATTAAAAGGTAAATCAAATATATTTAATTCTAACGACAAATTAAAATATTACGGGGTTGTAGTAAATACAGATATTTCATCTGGAGGCGGAATACATTGGTTTGCTATATTTATGGATTTTACTAAAACGCCTATAACTATAGAATATTTTAACTCTTCTGGATACGATATTAAGAATAAGCAGTTTAAAAGATTCTTTATAGATTTAGCAAATGATATATCGACAGAATTAAGACCTTGTGAATTTGTAAAAGTTAGCGACATACAACATCAGAAAAGCTCTACTAGTAACTGCGGAGTATACGCTTTGTATTACATATGGAAAAGATTAGGAGGAGAAAGTATTGAATTCTTTAGGCAAAATAAAATAGAAGATGACCATATAGTTCTCTTCAGAAAATATTTCTTTAGAAGTCAAGTATAATTCAAAAAAAAACAAATACATGTTTTAATTATTGTTCAAGGTTTTTATATCTAAAGACTCAGTCCTTTGATTTTATCAAGACCTTCAGCTTCGTCGTCACTTTCTTCGTCTACTTCTTTCGTAGAATCTTTATCGCCTTTTTCAAACTTTTCATCTTCGAATTCATCTTCTTCTACTTTTTTAGAAAGAGGAGCGGCTCCTGCTCCTTTAAGCATAGTAGCAAAATCATCATCGTCAAAGTAGTTTCCTCCGGCTGACTGATTATGATTTGTCTTTACGTATAACTTGCTAGTAAATTTTGTGTTTAGAGAGAATGACTGCTTAGAAGCAATTGCTTGCATTTGCAAAATTCCACTAACTAAACTTCCTTTAGTAACAAATTCATGGATATTAGAATTATTAATCTTAGACTCATTGATAACAGCTTCGCTAGGAACTCCAGTATTTTTGTCTAGAGAATCTAAATCATAGAAACTGATATCGAATTCCTTAATTAAGAACTTCTTGTTATCCATCTTATAATTATAGTTTAGCTTAGGAAGCTTAGCGAGTTCTTCATCTTTGTATCGACGATACGCGGGTACGAACCAGAACAGAGGATGGTCAAAATCTACTCGATTTCCATCTTTATCCTTAGCAAACTTTTGCATAGGCGTACTAGGTTTGCAGTTAGGAACCATGATAGTGTCCTTGGTTGCTTCGTCGTCGTCGTCAGAGATAATCTTTTTAGATTTCATATCTTTGATTACTTTATTGTAAGAATCGCATACTAACTCCATAGCTTTACTAAATTGGTCATTGTCTTTAGACTGAAATGAAATCTTTAATTGCTCATACTCTCGCTCTTTAGGTTCTTTGATACGGTTGCTTACTTCTTGATTAAAGAACTTAATTCGAACAGGACATAACTTTCCATCTTCTTTCTTAATCTTGATATCAAAGTATTTTACCATTTTGTTACCGCTCTCTCGAAACTTAGTATCTACAACAATCATATTTTCTTTATGTTTGGCGTAAGCATTAATAATATCGACAGGGGTTACAGCGTATGAGTTGCTCATTATGATTGAGTTTGTTTGCTTTGTTATAGTTTGAGTTATACTGTTGTATCTATACTATACAACTATTGTTAAAAATCAATTTTTTTCTGAATGAGCATGAATGCGTATATATTATTTAAAATTGATTTTTGACGATTATATATATCATATATATACAATACACGTCAATTCGACCTAATTTCTGTAGATATGTACCCTATCATTAGATGCCCAAGCTGTAATAATAGTTTAGGAGAGTATCATGAGGTCTTTCAGCTATTAAAAAACCATAAATACGAACAAGAGTTAAAAAAAATAATGCCTAAAGAATCTATAGACAAAACTATTAACGATACTAATTTCATAACTCAAGTTGAAATTAACGGACTAGTAAATGTTGACGTTATGGATATATTTGAGTTTCTAAAAATAGATAGATGGTGTTGTCGAAAGATATTATTAACAGTTTCAACTTTTGATGAACAGCTATTTGCGATGCCGAGTCTTCGTTAAATCCAACTTAATTAAGTCTAGTTAAAGAGATTTTAATATTTTTTTTAAGGATGAAAGTTGCTTCTTAGTCAAAGAAGATACAAACTTACCTAACTCTTCTTCTTCGTCAGCATCTTCCATTGATTTGATTAGTTTACGACCCTCCTTTCCTAGGATTTTAACTACTTTCTTAGCACCCTCGCCAGCACCGACAACATTGTTTTCCAGTCTTTCGACGACGCTAGCCTTAATCATAGCGTAATGGAAAGCGTTAGAAGATACAAAGTCAAGCATAACTTTGTGAAGACAAGAGTTTAGAATAGAGCTAGAATCTTTCAAAAGTACTAAGCTCTCTTCAGGTCGACTCCAGTCAATATTGTTTAAAGAAGCTACAGTCACTGAGTTTGCAAGAAATTCAGAAGCAGGCTTTTCCGAGTGAGTATATCTAAGTTCATCTTCTAAAAGAGTAACCATGTCTCCGTCGTAAGAAGAAATAATACTATCTCTAGTCTGCTTAAAGCCAACAAGGTCAACACTGTCTCTAGCCTTCTTAGCTTTCGCCATAAAGCTGTTATCGTGCTCGTCACTGTTAAATACTTTTCTTAAAGTACTAGTGTAACCTTTTTTAAAGAAATCACTCCAGCTGCACCATTTTTTGAATAAGTCGTCAGAAATATAATTATCGCAATTATCACAGCTTACTGAGCTAGGCTTAACAAGTAAGTACCAACAAAGAACCGGATTAGGGTCTAACTTCGAGCATACCTTTTTAAATTGTTCGCTGTCTTCTTCTTCTAAGAGAACCAATAAATGGTTTACCGCTCTAGCAAATACATGCATCACGTTGTCGCCAGCACTAGCCGCTTTTTCGAAGAGAGAATTTGTTGTTTCTAATCTATCGCACTCAGCGGATCCTTTCTTTTCCTTTTTCTTTCTATCTAACTTAGGTCTAGCCTTATCACCACCTTCTTCTAAAAAATCAGCATTAGTTTGTTGAAACACAGCTACATTATCGTCTTTAGACTTCCACAAACTTATCTTTTCTACCTTTTTAGTATTTTTTGACAAATCGCCTTTTACAGCTTTCGAGTTGTAATTTACTAAATCTCCAGTCAAAGAATTATGTTTACCGTAAATAAAATGTTTTTGCAGATGTTCAAAAGCAAGGTCACTATCGCCCTTTTCTACGAGATCTTTCAGCTTAGAAACTACTTCTTTACTAGGATTAATAAAAGTGGTTGGATATTTAGGTCTAAACAAGCCTACCGCACACATGTCCTCTAATAAGTCATAGAGTCCAGGGTTTTCTTTTTTTACAAAAGTATGCAAATTGCAAAATTTCTGTGTCTTACTCATCAAGTCTTGTATAATTTATTATTAACAATTCCAGCAACGCCGTATGTGTCTATATATTAATTAGCATACAATATTATAGCAAAAAATAAAATTATTAATTGTAGCACAAATTATAATCTTTTTTCTTTAATTTTGTAAAATTATATGATAACATTATTCTATCCGCAAGTATCAATTCATAGTCTAAAGAAATTATAGAAAAGTAAATCCGGTATAGTCTAACATAAAAATATTACAAAATAATTTATTATATAACCGCTGTTAGTTATATAAAATTTACACTTCTATAATTTCTTTCGACTCTTAACCGGTATTGCGTAATATTTTTTTGTACACATAAAATATTTATCTCTGTATAAAAATAAGTAAGCGCTCTGCTTTTAGGTTAGTAATTAATTACTTTCTTAAGAATAGAAAATATTTAAAGTAATATATTTCCTATTAAGGCTAACCGAGACAAGACAAAAGCTTTAATCGATTATTAATATGAGCGAAGCTGTGCAGACAGAAGTTAACGAAAATACAATGAGACTCAGCAAAGCTGCTGATACTCTCGGAGAAAGCATTGCGTCTCTTAAAGCTAAAGTAGAAGAATTATCTAAAACTATTGGGGAGGAGCCGCTTCCTAATCCTAATACAGAAATACAAGAAGCGGAAGCTGTGTTGACTGAAAAGGAGGAGACAAAAGAGGACAACGACGCGGCTGTTGATGAAGAGGAGAAAACAGGAAATGGCGAAGTTTTTGGTAAAATGGAATTAGTTGGCGGTACGTTTGCTGTTGGTGGTGAAATCCATTCTTCTCTTAGAGAAGGAATTAATTCTATCTTTGGACAAGGATATGACGGAATTCAAGGAGCTAACGAAGGAAGTGTAGAATCTCAAGCTCTTACTAAAATTGGTCACGCCGCTGAAGATATCAGAGACAGCATTAAAAATGTAGAAGAGTCTTTAACCGGAAAGCTTACAAATATTCAATCTCTTAAGAATGTTATGAATACTACTATTGATAAATTATTGGATATTGTTAAAGCTAACGACAGTAATGGAACGGCGGAGGCTAATGCTAAGATTATTAAAGATGTTCACGATAAACTTAACGAAGAATTTAACAGCCAAATGAAGAGTCTACAGACTGTATTAAATCTTAAACTAAAGCCGACCGCTAATGATCTTATGAGTTTGCTTAAGGATAACTCTAAATTTCACGTCCTTTCAGAAAGACTTGGAGTTGACTACAATACTCCGGAAGCCAGCGACCGTTTAGCTATGGTGTACACTAATCTTAGCAAGCTACAAATTACTGCTAAGAAAGTTGAAGATGCATTAAAAACTTTAGAAATTTCTTTAGATAAATATAAGAGTTTAAAATCCGCGGACGAACTTAGAAAAGTTTTAGCTGAGGTTTTAAAGAATAACACTAACGGAAAATCAGCTACAGCTTTATCGAAAGTACTAGCTGCTATCAAAACGTTAAAGAGTTCTTTTGGAAGTCACGGCAAAATTATTAAAGAACTTAAGGGATCTATGGAATTCGAAGGCGGTGATTTTAGTACTGGTGTCGGAAGAGTTAAGAGTACTAATGCTAAAAGCACCCTTAAGACTCGTGTAAAGACTTATGAAAATACTGTCAAAGAACTTTTCAAGAATTTTATTTCGCAAGTAGGTGCTAACTTTAGAGATATTAAGAAAAGCGCCGAAGCTATTAGTGAAAAGCTAGGAAGCGATATTGTATATGATGATGATGTAAAACTATTTATCTCGGTGTTCGAAGGTTTTAACTCAGATTTGAACAACGGCAAGCTGTTCTATTCTCTTATTTCTTTAGACCAAAGCATGGCCGGCAAGGAGTTAAAGACTCGTTTTATGGATAACTTAAACAATTTAATTGAATCTCTAAGCGTTCTTGAGAAATACCCTTACTTGAGTGATGTTAAGAAACAATTACTTTACGTAAAAGAAAATATCGATACTTACAGCGATACTGTTCTTAGTGTGCGTTCTAATGAAGAAAATCTAAAGACGGGCAAATCAGAGTTTTCTTGGTCTGATAACTTAGTCGATCCTTCTGTACCTGCGAGTGTCAGCAATACGATTAAAGAAACTATCACTAAGCTTAAATTCTTTGGCAACCTTTCTATGCTTAAAGAAAATTTAAACAGAGTTTCTAAAGAGTATCCAGCCATGCAAGAAGGATATGATAAGCTATTAGGTAAGTCTATTGGAACTAAACTATCCGAACTACAAAAAGAGTACACTGAAGCGGTCGACAGACTTAATGATAAGGAAAGAGGTCGTGGATTTCTTCTAGAAACTTATAATAATGATCCGGCTAATGCTAACGACAAGATTCCAAAGGGATTAGTAGAAACTATCTACAAACTCCAATACGAAGCTAAAGTCGGTCTTTACAAAACTGTTGAGGCTATTGATTTATATCTCATGAAATTTACAGAGAAAGTGTCTAACAACGTCGAAGCCCTTAAAGAACTAAACACTCTTCTCAGCCAGACCGAACTTATTTCTGCTTGGGCTGACACCAGCAGTATTACTAATATTAACACCTTATTTGAAATGATTCAGCCCGATGTTGATAGAATTATCGCATTCAATATTGCTAACGAAGTTGGAGTTAGTCAAACTCTTAGAGCCCGCCCGTTTGTAACCGGCGAAAGCATTCGTAAAGTTCTAGAGGCTAGTAAGAAAAGTATTGAATCCGTTGCTGTCTTAAGAAATTTAATTGCCATGTTTAGCCGTATTGGTGATAAGTTTGGTGATTCTTCTTTGTCTAAAGAAAGTTATATGACTAGCGGTACCATGTACAATAATTTGGTTAAATACATTTGGGTTAGTGCTTTCACTATGGGTTACGGAACTGGCGGCGGTGTAGGCGATGTAGAAATTATGGGCAAAAAAGACAAGAATGGCTATGAGTTAGAAAAGGGAGATAAATCGTACTTCTTTGATATGAAGATGACCACGTGCAACCAGCCTTTAGATTTACTCGGAGAACACCAAAAGAAAGTCATGGCTAGAATTGATGCTATTCTAGCAACTCCCGCTTTCACACCAGCCATAAAACAAGCAGCTGATAATTTAAATGAAGCCGGAAAGAAAGCCGCTAAAGAACGTTACATACCTGTAGTATCCGATGCTCTTGCGCGAGCCGCCGCTGCGGGCCATGGCGCGTTTTTAGCAGCTTTTACACCGATAGCGGGCAATAATGCTAATGAGTGGGAATCTTTATATCTTTGCTTAAAAGAGTTGAAAGAAGAATTAACGGATAAAGATATTTTCAGAGCCGAAGATAAATATTTTGTATTAGCGTTAAAATCTATGTCTGCTAAGGTTCTGACTGTTGTTGGAGTTTCTAATCTTCTCACGCGTCCTTCTAAAGTAACCACTATGATTACTAACCCTGTTCGTTCCATCATCGGTGCTGCTGAATCAGAAGTAGTTGACGGCGCTGTAGAACTTTATATTCGTCTTCCACTACTTTTGGAATTCTATAAGAATATTTTCGATAACGGCAACGAAAAATACAAGAAGAATAAATATGCGAACGATGATTCTGAAACTATTGCTTTTATCCCTGAAGTCGGCTCTCTTTGGAGCGGTCTTATTCAATGCGTGTTTGACGATTCTAAGCAGATCTCTAATGGTATCTATAGTCTAGAGAATATGAAGAGAATTATTTCTGAAGTCAACAAGATTTACAAGAATTACTCTGGTTTGGACGAAGCTAAGCTTGCTAGAACTGTAGTTCTAGATTTGATTTCTGAAATCAATAGACGTTATGGTGTTCTTAAGCGCAAAGAAATTGACGAATTCTACCAATCAAAGAAGAAATACACATCTAATATGAGCGAACTTTCCGGCAATGCTAACGATTACGACATTCTTGACGCCGGCGAAGAGGACGCTGATATCGGTCCTAGTAGCGAATTCACCAGCTCTGTTATCAATATGTCTAGCAACAAGAGCAAGACCGTATCTAACGATATTCAGCTAGTAAAAGAGTTTAGAGACCTTATTAATAAAGAATTGTTTTCTCAGTCTCTAGACACAATTGGTCAAAAATCTTTCAGCGAACGAGTTAAAATGTTCAAGCATGAAGTTAAGAAAGCCAGCTCGCAACAAGCCAAGGTTGAAGTAATTATCAAAGCCATTGACGACTCTAGCAATATTAACTCGCACAACGGCGACATTGTTCTTCTCTACCACGAATTAGTTAGATACCCTCTTTCTAGTCTACAGACATTATATCGCCATCAAATGTCTGCTCTTGTTAAAATTTTTGCTTCCATTTACAGAACTCTTCTAATTAATGAATTTGACAAATCTCCTAATAAGTTCCACGCAAGTGTTGTATATCTTCTTGCTGCTAGAATGAAAATGGATGGTGATTTTGACGTAAATAAAGCAAATGTTGGAATTGACGCAGTTGCTGCCGATCCTCTGGCCACTATTAAAAGAAATCTTAGATATAATGTTTTACGTCTTTCTACAGTAAATAATGACATTACTTCTGTAAACATAGAAGACTTTGAAACTGCTAATAGATTAGGACAAAATTATACAAATGATGTAAATGCAGTATTAGCTGCCGAAGTGGCCGCTGCTAATTTAAATAACGCATCTATTATTAATAAGTTAGGACGTATCGTAGCAGCCCAGCTCGCGTTAGAAACCCATTACGGCTTAATACAGGCACAATATGATACTGTAGTTGCTAACCCCCCGCAATCAGCACCTCATAGAAATGCGTTAGCACAAATTGGAATCTTAGAAGGACAAACACAGGGATTAAAAGATGCGGTTACTACAGAGGTATATGGACCTACTACTCCTCAAGGTAGAGATATTACTCAAGGTTTACCTATTAACTATAGAAGAACCGCTATCGTATCGGCAGACATCATTCTAAATGCGAATGCTTTAAACCCTCAAGTCGTTGCAAATATTCAGTTCATATCTCCGGGAAACGCAGCAAACTTAGCAAACGCACAAGCAGACGCCAGACTTTTAAAAACTGCAGTAATTCCAAACAATTTATATGTAGTTACTAATAATGAATTTGACCAAGTAATAGATCCTGCCGGTGCTGACGCGGCTGCTAAAAAAGTAAACAAGTTTAATGCTCTTAGTCAAATGTTTAATAACGCAGTAGCTTCCGGGGCTCAGTTTGCTAATAATATGTTATTAGGCGCTAAAATTGCTTTAGTCAGACGAACTGGTATTAATGAAGCTACTATTGATCGTATCTTCCCAGGAAGAGATATAGAGGATGCGGTCGCCTCTCAAAGAGCAACTATTGGCTCTACTAGAGTATTTGGTAAACTTAAGAGAAGATTAGTTCTATTCCGACAATTACAAAATGATTTACCCGTCGATGCCGACTTAACAAGATTAGTCAATGCTGTCAACGCCATAAACAGAGATCCGGATGAGTCTGACATACAAGCCAACACTAGATTATTCTTAGAAGTAATTAAATGGTGTAAAGAAACAGCTAACGTCAATAACAATAATGTAAATATGATTGAAGAAATGATTATTAAAACTTCTAAATTCGTAAAAACATTGGATAATAATTCTAATCCTACTAGCGAGATTCACTTATTCTCTAGAGAGTTCTTAAAAGAGATTGCTAACGGAAAGGGTTATTTGTCTAAAGATAAATTACTTCAATTCTTTATGGAAAACTTTAACAGTTGTGGCTGCTCTATTAAATTTGTTTCTAGCGACAAGTATGTTTTGGACTACAGCAAACTTCAAACTTCTGTAGAAGATTGTTTAGAATCATGTAAATACTTTTTAAGCAAAATGCGCACTCAGCTAGATAACAATGCTTTAATTCTAGACGCAGAGAAACATATCAATAACCTAGAAGATAATTATCTAAATAAAATGATTTATAATCAAGACACAGAGTTAACTCCTATATTTGATATGTTAAATATGGAGCAAGTAAACACAACTTTATCTTCCATTGTTCAATCATCTAATCTAGAAGTTGATACTGATAGTTTATATAGTATTATTGTTTCTGAAAAAGATCCTTTAGAGGATCTAAGACCTTCTTTTCCTACAGCAGCTGTCGCTAGAGTAATAGCTGCTCCTGGTGTACAAGCGGTCCGACCACTACCTGCTTTCCCTGGTTTATCTGTAGACAACAATGCATTTAAGAATATGCTCAGAGAAACATTAAGAACTTATATGAATCAAAACAGACAATGGGTTTCTTTTGAAAACGCGAACACTCCTTCTAACCCCTGGTTGATAAATTCTGTATTCGATTCTAAGTTCACTTCTACCTCTAACGGAAGTATTCTATTCAAGTTCAATAATTTAGTCGCTAGATATATTGAAACTTTCTTCGAATCCTCTTCTAAGAAGTTCTATATTAATCTTCTTTCTGAGTTTTCTAAAGCTCAAAACGCTGCTATCTTTGGGGGTAATGGCCTTGCTGATTGTTTTAATAGCAAAATTTATATTAATTCTAATAATTATCTATTTCCTAATAACGATGCTGTGTTTTCAGAAACTTTAGGATTTGTAATCAAGGCTTTAACTAACAGACAACAAAATAAACAACTGCAGACTAAATATCATGCGCAAACTGCTATTTCCGAGGTGTCTCCTAACATGGTAGAAAAATATAAAGCTTATTTGCCTTTATTTATAAACATGTTTGAAAAGATGTTAGATAACTGTATTTCTTACAAGAAGATGTTAGAAGTTATTGACCCCGCTGATATTAATGGAAATACTCCGGATTCTGCCGTCGTTACTCCAAGATCTGTTATGTATGGAGACGAAGATGCTGAACAAGTTACACTGCAGGGTTCTTGGACACAAGGCAATGCCCAGACATACTCTCACCTCAACAATATTTTAAACAACATTGCTAACTCACTTCGAGCTCTTATTAATGATGCTTCCGTTGTTCTCAAAGAAGTTGACTATAATCCGCAATTCTTTGAAGTTAAAGATAAATCCATTAAGAACTTCTTCAGCAACTCTGGCAAGCTACCGGTCATGCCTAACTCTATACTCAGTAACAACGCGATTACTGTCTCTAGATTCTTACCACATGCTGATATGGATGATTCAAAGACTAAGCTTATCTATGGTCTAAACTATGTTCTCAACCATAAGAATGTTTCTAACGATTTAAACAATTTCTTATGGCTGAAAGACTTTGTATCCAACTATAACAGCAGCACTCAGAAAGTTAATAATGTGTCTTTAGATAAATTACCTAAATATCTACACTCCACAAATTCTATTTCTAAGATGATGTATGAATATAACTTCCTGAATAAGACCGTTTCGCAAAACTCTTTAGGATTGATCAATTTCGATATGAAATTCACTAAGACAATAACAAATGCCGGAGTCGCTACTCCTGTAATAGCTGATCACTTGAAGACAAATACTTATTATTCAGCTTCTAACAGAAATATTAATGAGATTCTTTCAATCACAGAAAATAGCTCAATCGAGAACAATAAGAAACTTATTACTGATAGCTTAGTCGTAAGTGGTGCTAAAACTTTTGATCGGTCAGCCGCTAGATTGATGAATATTATTGATATGAATGTTTCGCCGATTAACCCGCATGCTCTTCTTAGAGAAATTCCTCTTATCAATGTATACAACTACGCGTTTACGTTTGACGATATTGTGTCTAAAGACTTCCAATTCAGTTCTGCTGATTTATATGTTGCGGATAACAATAACAGAGAGTTTAAGATTGTAGACGATAGAACCGCAACTGCTGCGTTACTATTGGATCCTTATTACTGTGTAAATAAGGTGACTGCTGACGATTTAAACGTAGATAACAGCATTGTTATTACTTATGATGCTGCTGCTAACGGATATGCATATTTACCTAACGAAGGTCACTCTACTAATGGAGTACTTAAACATGCTCTAATGAATGCTCTTCCTTCTTCTGCTAACAGTAAAGTTGCGTTTGGATATCCTAAATACATCAAGGATATCGTAACTAGCTGTAACGACGAAACTGACTTAAGATTTAACAGCAAATTCTGCCGTAATATGATTTTCGTAACCAATCTTCATAGATATCTTCTCTTCAAGATTAAGAATGAGATTGAGCGTGTTGATAGTAAGAAGGTTACCAACAATCATATTATTAGCGAAAAGATTACTTCTTACGACGATAACACCGGGGCTGCTACCGATAACGAGTTTGACTACCTGATGCTTTAATTACAGTCTAAAGAAATAATAGAAGTTTTTGTATTAATATTAACAATAATTGAATTTATTCATTTGTATTATTTTTTTTTGATAAATTATATTTCGTTGTAATATATAAACAATATAGTCAATACTAACGCATATTGTTAAAATGAGCGCGGTCACTAACTTTGCTATTAATATAATTTCCGCAGTAATCGTGGTATGGATTGCTATTGTATTTTATTTCTCTATCGAAGAATACAAAACCGGAGCAAGCGGTTGTGTCATTTCTAAAGACTCTGTAACTAAAGCTAACAACGTTTTAATGGGATGGTACACTTCAGCAAAAAATAAAGTAGAAGAACAAACGTCTACTCCTTCTGGTTTTTACAATATGGAAAATTTTGAAGAAAGAGAGTTAAATCCTCACCCATTTAACTATACTTCTGGAGAAGAGGTAGAAAACACTGAGACCGAGCCTGAAGAGCAAGACTACAACGAAGTTTTAATGTCTCAATTAGAGCCTATCGTGTTTGAACAGCATAGTCAATATGTAAAAGAAAACAACAGAACTACAACCGGCGCGTCTACAAAAGTAGAAAGAAGTGATAGAGAAGAAGTTGTTCCTACCTGGGGTCTTCGACGAGTAAATTACGGTAAAGATATTTTATCTAAAAACGCATTAACAGTTCCTAGCTTTGAATACGAAGCCGAAAAAACTACTAGCACTAATCTGATGGACATTTTGGGTGCTTAATCTAATATTTATTAATCAAAAAAAAAGAATTATTCTTTTTTTAATGTTAATTAACAATTAGAGCATGGTTTATTGAATTAGCCAACCAGCAGCCCCTCCAGCAAAATTTGCTAAAAGAGGAATAAACCAATAGTTATCCTTAAGAGAAAAGCAATCAGTTTCTACAATTGTGATAAATAGGCGCGGTCCAAAATCTCTAGCCCAGTTATAACTGAAAGCAGTCTGAAACCCTAAAGCCAGTGTGATTGCGGTCAGTGACATAGAAATAGCATATGGTGCGTGCTTACCATTAGTCTTCAGAATTTTAAAAATAGACATTGAAAATAGAGCAGTTCCGATAAATTCAACAAAGAAAGCTTGTAACATGTTGACTCCTTGTGTATTATATGTAGCAAAATATCCGCAAATAGAATCGTTTCCATTATTTTCTTGAGACTTTAGATAGAGATTGCGATGAAGCCCGTATGTAATAGCGGCCCCTGTAAACGCACCTGTTAATTCCGCAGTTAGATAAATAAAGAATTCGCATGTATCAATGGATTTACTAAGAGCATAATCACAAAATGCGATACATGGATTTAAATAAGCGTTCCCGTAAGAAGCAATCTTAATTCCGAAGAGTAAATTAAAGCCCCAAGAGATAGCGACACCTTCCCATGACATATTAGAAGCCATAAGAGAAAAGATTGCTACGTTAGATAAAGACATTAAAATAAATACAGCCATACCTGCGAACTCAGAAGCAAATAACTTATATTTATTTTTCTTAAGACTATTAATAACTGTCGTGGGTTGCGACATAGCTGTATAATCTACTGTATTATAATTAGAAACAGGAGTTGTCGCTCCATTAAAACTAGGACTTCCGTTACTAGCTGTTGTAGACACTGTAGGTAGCATGTTTAAACTGTTTTAGAGAAGGGTTATAATTATTTATACTCAATAATTTGCTTCGTGTTCAATATGAATAAATATAATTTGTTTGATATGAATAATTATAATGGTTTGTCTAAAGATATATATGATATGAATGCTTTCGGTATGTATAACAGCGGAATAATTTGTTATTATAATAGCGCGATGCAATGTTTATTTTCGTGTCCTTCTTTTGTTTACTACGTTAATTCTGAATCTTATGATAACGAAATGTTACACGCGATTAAGATATTCTTAGACAAAAATAATAAACCCAATTATAAACCTTCTTACGACTTAGGTCTTTTTAATTTATTTATGTCTAAGATAAAGAATAAGTTCAACAAGAATTCTATGTATTCTGATTTTGGATACAATCAAGAAGATTGCTGTGAGTTCATAACAATTTTACTGGATGTTATTAATGATTCTTTCGTTTACAATTTGTTTAAGCATACATATAAATGTAAACTATTCTGCTTACAGTGTAGAAAGTCTAAAGAAATTAATGAAGACTCTGGATATATCTTTAATGTTAGCCCTAAGCTTATTGAAAAAAACTGTATCAAATCTAAAATTGCAGCAAACATTGAAGAACACTCACTTGTAAAATATATCAGAAATAATTATTCTATATGTCAAGGAGTAACTTGTTCTGAATGCGGGTCTAAAGAAATAATTAAGACTAGCCAATTATTGAATGTTCCGTCTATAATTTTAATTTCTTTAGACAAATACAATAGTAAATATATGTTCGAATATCCATTTGCGCTAGAATTTATAAACCGGATTGAACAAAAAAATAAACATATATTTAAATGCGTTTCTACTATCCATCATAACGGAAATAAAAATTTCGGTCATTATTATAGCAAATGCGTTAGAAAAGACGGCTGGTATGTTTTAAATGATATATCGATTTCTAAAGCGGAGTCTAAAGAAAGCATAGCTCCTGAAAATAATGTATATGTGGTTGCTTATCACTACTTTGATAGTTTAGATTACTTTTGAATGTATTCTCTAATTGTTCTAGCGACTATTGTTTTCCCTTCTATTAATTCCCCCGAGTCTTCTTTTTTGAAGCTATATTTTTTTATAATTCCGGAGCATATGATATCCATACCTGCGATATCTTTCCAATCTTTAACATATTGTAGAAGTCTAGTATCCTTAACATTAACATGTTCAGTATTTATTTTGAACCATTGAGTATTAGTATCTCTATCTATCATAGAATTAATTTTATCCCTTTCTTCTTTATCAGAAATTTGAAGTATGATATATTTTCTTTCGACTCTATAAACATGCCCTCTTGTTCTAAAAAAAATAGTCATATCTATTCCACTCTATATGCGCGTATAAATTATATTAGATAGTATGAAAAATATATTTATAAACTACTACAATCTAAACCCCGGTATGAATTTTGTCTTTGTTTTTCCGGTTGCAGCGTTAATATTTTCTTCTTGAATTTCTTCGTACAGCTTAATATTTTTGTATATAGAAACAATATCTAGAAACATACTATAAGCAGATTTCATATTCTTTCTAAATTCTTCGTCGTCTTCTATAGAAATATTATGAGCTTTCATTCCTTCCTCTACAAATTTATCTATAGTCTCTCCTGAGTATTGTGCTAAATTGTCTAAATCGATTTCACTTCTTATGTTTTTTATAACAGGCTTCAGTGTATCTTCTGAAGACATAAATATATATTCTTCTAATCCGTTATCTTTCACGAATTTAATATACTCCATGGTCTTCTTTTCCTTTTCTATCTGCATAATTTTTTTCATTTTCATATGAAAAGAAGTATACTTTTGAGAGAATAACTTAGTGGTGTTTGCTTTCTTTGTTTTCAAATCTTTAACTATGGCTTTTGCATTATGCGTAACCGATTTTTTAACACAAGAAGCCTCTAACATGTTGATAGCCCTTAGCTCTATAATTTGTCTATAGTCTATAGAAATAGTATCTGTCCTTAAATGCGATTCATACATATCCATCATCATAACTCCTAACTGTTTGTCTTTAGAAATAATAGAATTCTTGCTGTTATTTATGAATTTGTTAGCGGACCTAAATATTTCTCTATACACGTTTGCCATGTCTGAATACCCGCTGCTCCATTTACTAGCATATTCTTTAATGAATTTTCTACAAAGTCTCATAGTTTTTACGTCTTCTATTTCCATCTCTTCATCTTCTTTCCACTCTTCATTATTATATACATGAAATTCTTCATCGTAACTTATCAGTCTAGCAAACTGACCAGTTAACTGTTTTTCGAAATAATAGTCTAAGTCTATCTCCATATTATTCTTCTCCGCATAGTCGACATATTCCATTTTGTCACCTTTCTTAATGTCTATCTTCCTTCCTTTGAAATCGTATAGTCTTGCCGGGTCTTTAATTTTTACGATAACATAATTAAATCTTTCGTAAGCATCTGGGGGGTCTCTTCCTTCAGCGATTACTCTTTCAATATACCTTATCAGAGTTTGATTTTTTTTGTTAGGCTTCCATAAACCTGTCTGAATAAACTCTTCCATCTTCCACTCTTTAGAATATAGATAATCTATCTTCGCCATTACCATTTCTCTAAGAGTCTTGAAATTATATATATCCATGCTTTCCCACATAGTCTCTAGACAAATAATTCTTAAAATTTCAGATACGCCTCTTTTCTTCACCTCCAGCCCTCTGATAAATATATTTTTAGGTTTGAAGTTTACTATTTTCTCATGAGCAATTCCATAATACTTCTTTCTAGATAAGAATACTACCGGAAATAAAACTTCTTCGTACGCCATCTTTAAATATTTTGTCCCATTATCTTTATTCAGAAATTCGTTAACTCGGACAGCCATTTCCTTCACAAGTTTAAATGTTCTGTTTACCAGTTCTGTGCAATAATCTTGTTTTAACAGTTTTTTGTCATAAGTCGTAAGAAAATATTGCTTGTGAATATCAATGAATTTATCATCGTGAAATGTAAAATAGAGTGAATCAGTGTTGTGTACTACTAATCTACCAACACCAGCCGCAAAATGGTGAGACTCGGTTTCTAAGTCATAAACAATTATTTCTTTAGACTGTTCTATTTGTTCTATTTTTTTGATACCGAAGTCGATAACTTTATTTGAACTCAAAACATACTTATTATTTCTAAAATCTACAGAAATATTATTATGACCTTCTAGTTGTTTGATAAAATAAGTTTGTGCTTCTATTTGACTGTCGAATTCTAGATAAATATTATTAGTATCTCTATCATTACTATTCCAATGTAGTAATTCAGTTCCTATTTTGCAATCTCCGGGTTTTACTATATTGCTGTATTTATCTAGCAGACTATGGTCTTCTGTTACTATGACTGATCCAAAATGAGTAGTTACCCTGTACATATTTTTATTTGTTTCATGACTAATGTATTTTAGAATTTTACTCCATCCTTTTTCAGTTTTTACATATAAAGTTTCGTCTATAGAAGTATTAGAAGAATCTATTACGTCTTTCTCGCTGTTCATTTTAACACCTGATTTTAATTTAGAAGCATAATTATGTAATTCTTCTGAAGTCATTACCATAACTTCTTCTTTATTATTTTTAACTATAATAGGAGTGTCGCCATGCACAGAATCTCCATAATAAGTTTTACATCCATTGTCTTCTATAAACTTCTTAACCTTTCTTAAGTTGCTTTGTCCAGCTGAAGTGATACCCCCAGCTAACTCTAATATAAATAAAGGCGAATTCTTATTTCCTAATTCCCCGTAGAAACAATTCATATAAACTTTTAGAGCTTTTTGTTTCGTATCGCAATAGTTAAGGTTAAATAAACAATCTTGATATTCTTTATTATTAGATATATCCTCCGAGCTAACTTTATCTTCCGCAAATTGTTTTTCCATATGTTCTTTGATGTCTTTATACTTTTCTAGAGATTTCTTCATTTCGGCTCTCATGCTAAATAAGTTTTTTAGAATTTCTGGATACAATCCGAATCTACTATCTTTTTTAGATTCTTCATGTCTAATAGTCCAGCCTTTAATAGTTTTAGACCTCTGATTCTGATATGCATCTTCATAATTGTACACAAAATCTATTTCATGAATAGGATATCCTTTTTCTTCCATTCTATTTTTATAATTTTCATCTGTGATTAAATATTCTGGAGACAAGTTATATGTCATAATAAGAGAAGGATACAAACTGCTATAATCTAACGCTGTAACAGGATTAAACCCGTGTTTAGACTTATCTTTAACATATTCGATATATTTACTTATAAGTTCTTTAGAATTTGATGAGTCCATAGAAAATATAGTCTAGTGGTCTACTGAATTATATATAAGAATTTGAAAATCAATTTTAAGCCCTAGTTTTAGACTTTAAGTAAAAATGTATTAAAGAATTAGTATATATACTAGTATGCCTCTGTAGCTCAGTTGGATAGTAGCATTTGCCTTCTAAGCAAAAGGTCGCGAGTTCGAGTCTCGTCAGAGGTATCTTTTTTTTTGAAAAAAAATATAAAGAACACTTGCATAAATGTGTGTTTAGAACTTAACCTGGTTGATATCCTTTTCTATATAAATTGCGTCGAAATTATCGTTAACTACCTTTTGACCAATTTCAATTAGTTCTTTATCTTCAACTCCTATACTTTTACAAAACTCTTCAAAGTTTAAAATCGGGTTAACAAGACCTCTTTTAGGATTCAGCACCAAAGCTCCTGGATATTTTCCTTCCATCTTGTCTTCTTTCTTCTCATCTTTCTTTAGACTATTATAGAAAAGGTTTTTATCCAGCGCGTGAGAAACGATTAGATTTCTTACTTTACAAGAGTTTGCCCTATAAAACGCGTCAAACAAACTGGTGTAAGATAATAAACCAACGGCTCTCTTATCTTGAATAATATTATTTTTAAATGCTAACTGATGTAAACGAAGACAATCGATAAAACAATAGTGAGCTACTTCTCCTAAACCTTCATAGTCTTTAGTATAGAAGTATTTGAATAATTTTTTAATAGGCATATCGTCTTTAGAAGCTAATTCATACCTCTCTAAGTAAAACTTTAATGAAGATTTGCTTTCTGTAGGGTTAAGCTGCATAAATATAATTCGCAAATCAAATGCGATATATCCCTGTAATCTAATATTCGCCATCTTCTGGTCTGTCATGTCTGCCGATATTTTTACAAAATCACATACATATATATATTTATCTTTATTCTCAGGCCGCAGTTCATATTCGGTTAATTTTTTTAAGGACATATTTTCTAATATTTCATCCAATACATTTAATAATTTTGCTTTCTGATAAATATGAGGCCAATCAAAACCAGAACCGTTAAATTCATAAATATAGTCAGGCATCATGAGTTTAATCATAAAACTGAACACCAATAAGATAGTTGCTTCGTCTTCGCATACAACAGTTATATATTCTTCATGCGGCTTACAATCTTCTGTCATTAATGATAAATTTAAAATACTTCCGGGTTCGTTGATAAATTGAAAAGTCATACCAATATTGAAAATAGTATCTTCTAATATATTTCCTTCTGGTAGACGAGTTTCTCTGTTAGGATTTTCGATATCGAAATCATTTGAATATTGTTCGATATCAAAAGACATAGATATGGTTTTGTCTTTTCTGAATAAATTCATATCGTATCCCATAGTTTCTGAATCTTCTTTAACTCTAACGTTTTCTATGTCTACAGAAATAATATATTTGCTTTTGTATGTTTTAGATAGAAAGCTGTCCTCTCTGTAATCTGTTTTTGTTAACTCATAACCAGAAATAACGGACCATCCAGATAAAGCAAGCTTATATTGTCTCGCGACTACTCTATAATAAGAGCTCGTGTCGTTATTAAAAGAATTAATTCCCTTCTTAGTAATATTGAAGATAAACTCTTTTCTGTGATACAAATTTTTAAAGAATATACGAATAAACTTACTATTGTCTTCTGAAAACCCGATAAGTTTCTTACCTTCTACTAATTTGATTTCTTTTACTTCAGGGGCTTTATTCTTTAATTTTTTGATTAGTTCTTTATCACTAAGCAAGCTCTGAATTCTCTTAGTATTCTCTTTTTTTGAAATAGATTCATCATACTCTATGTCTACAGAAGGATATACATTAGAAATAATAATAGTTGTCTTACTTCCGCAAGGAGTTATGCCGTGAATTACTAATTTATAGTCCGCGAATATAGGAGATTCGTTTACGTCGTTAAATAAAACAGCAATGTCTTTCTTTCTCTTCAGCATATTCTTTGTATAAACACATTCTTCTTTAGACAAATAAGTATCTCGGTTACCCAATTCTCTTAATAGAACCTTTTCATAGTTGCTCCTGCTGACTGTAATTTTGACACCTTCCATATTGCTTATTTATACTACAGAACAATAAATTCAATTTTATAAAAAAAATAAACATGTTCGCAATACATTCGCATTCATATTATATTACTTGTCTTAAGAAATAATACAAGCTGTCTGAGTATATTCATCATCGATTAATTCCTTTTTAATAAATTTTTCCAAATCGTTTAATCGGTTTTTATCATTAAACATATGTAGTAAATGTTTAAATAAAACTTTAACTCCGTGTTCGTTAAATGATCCGATAGAATAAACAGTATCCTCGATCTTTACTTTGCCGATAATATTTTTTTTATCTTCTGATGGTTCTTTGTATACAATTTTATTTGTGTAATTATTAATGTCTTCAAAGATATATTTTACAATATTCATAAATTTATCTTTAGACATAAAATGGTTTCCGATGTAAATATTGTAATTTTCAGAATATTTCATATATCTTTTGATAAAATTGTTAAATTCATAAGCATTATGAAGAATTCTTTCTTTGAAATGTTTATCAGTAATTGTTGCTTTTTTTTGATTAATCGCATCGATATTCATCACTTTTACATTTAACTTAACATCTCTAATTTTAACATAGTTCTTAACAATATCCATATCAAAAGTATTCTCTAATAATTCTTCTATAGTCTTATTCATAATAATAATATCTATAGACTGTTTTCCAGAATTAGTTAAAGATACAATTTTATCAATATATTCTTTCAAACTAAAGTAAATATGGTTTTTATCGACTTCATATTCTTTATTGTCCGAAACATTCATCAATGCTTTTTTAATATTTTGCTTCTTAGCAAGAGAAGTTCTGTACAAATATCCTGCGTTGAATAATTCCGTCATGAAATTATTACATTCATATTCAGATAAACCATTTTGTATATAGATGTCTAAATCATTAAAATTGCGGGGACTCTTTTGTTGAATTATTTTTAAAACAGAAGATCCGCTTAGATAAGCATTGTGAGGAATATTATTTATATTCTTAATGCCATATACCTGCATAATAACCTGCATGATATCTTTATTGTATTTGCTGTTTGATTCCAATACTGTGAACATCTTGTCTGATAATTGAATGATACTGGTTTGATTCTTATATCATTCAAAAAAAAAATCAATTTTTTTATAAATTATGTTTATGCGTTAACGCTATTAAATTCTTCTATAAACTGAATTATTTCTGTTTGATATTCCTTTATGCATTTTTTCATATCTTTAATAGCCGCGAGGGACTTATTAACCTCAGAATATAGATTAGAATAGTTTTTTATCTGCTTATTAAGCATTTCCATAAAAATTCTATTATCTGTTCCGCATTTTAATTTGTTTAACTGGTTTAAAATCTCCATCGCAAATATTAATTTTTCTGGATTTTCTTTGACTCTAGATAGAAATATAACATTTTTTCCGTTAATGGATTGTATACAGAAATCATATATATTTGTACTAGCTCCGTAATCACTTAAAAGACTAACGAATATTCCAGAATTGTATTCTTTCTCTAGACTATTAATATATACTTCTTTAAACTTTCTTACATTAGAATCGCTTAATTTTGCTTTTATATTTTTTACTTCTATTACGCATTTTAATGTTTTATACACAAGCTCTAAGTCACTGTTATGATTTCCGTCTTTAGAAATATTAGAAATGCACCAATTTTCATTTAATCTAATCTTGTCTCTAATATATTCTTCAACGAAGAGTTCTCCCTCTATGCCTTTAGAAGTAATAGTATTATTGTGAATTAATATATCTTCCAACTCTTGTTTTCTAATGGTCAGATTTTTTAGCTGCTTTTCTAACATTTGCGATTTAAATTCTTCGACAGCTAACTTAGAATTCATCTCTTTAGCTAATATATCTTTTACATATGTTATATCGCAATTTCCCATATTCAGCAGTTCATTAAATAATTCTAGTTTTCTATTAAAAGATTTAATTTCTGAAGACTCTCCTGATAAAATAAGTTTATTGCCGTTCAATACTCCAGATACATTCATTGTGCAGTTTTATACATTTGTAAAAATCAATTTTATAATTATTTGTTGTATTGTCTTGCTATATACGACGCTAAATTATAGTCAGACCGAAGTATGTTACTATGATTTTTAGTAAATGTTCTGAATAAAGATTTCATAACATCTAAACTATCTTTATCTTTGTAGTCAGACATTTTTTTTATATAGTTGTCTCCCGCGATATATACTCTGTTCATGTATTTAAATTTATCGTTTAAAGAATTATGATTCATACACACGCATGAAGTCATAACCCAGTCATAACTATCTACAAACATATACATAAACCATTTGTTTATTTCTTTTCTAGAAAACCCATACATTATTAACGAATTATTTAAAATCATCAATCTTTCGATATGATGAGCATAACCTGTTTCTCTTATTTTATGAATCAAGTTGTCGAATATATAGATTCCCGTAGTTCCGTTATACCAAGATTTATGTATTTTTCCAACAGTTTCATCTTTTATTTTTTCTAAATACGCAGAACTATTAATTTTAGTAGAAAAGAAGTGATATGTAAATCTCATATATTCTCTCCATCCTATAATTTGCCTTATAAATCCTTCTACACTATTTATATATTTTTTCTTATTACTGGAGTCTAAAGAATAATAATACTTAACTATTCTATTAACTACAAATAGCGGAGTGATTAGACCTATATTCATTATTGCGGACAAATTAGAATGTTCTCCAAATATAACTGAAGTAGATATAGCATCTTGATACTCTCCAAAATGTTGTAGCTTATAATTTATAAACGTAGTTAACTCCACTTTACATGATTTGAAACTAGAAGGATAATATAAATGGTTACATTCTCCAAACGCACCCGGAAACTCATCGTATACCTTTTCGCATGCCCAAACTGCGGTTGTGGAATTATTTATATATATGTCTCTCTCTTTATAATTTTTGGGAAATTTTTGTCTGTTTAATAAGTCGTAAGACCATAAACCTCCTTCTGGATTTCCTTCTTTGTCTATTAATATATTTAGCTTAGTTCTCATATATTTATAGAAATCAGCATGCCGGATATTTATCTTAGCACTTGGTGTATTTTTATTTTTTATAATAGTTCTATACGAGTCTGTTAAATCTTTCTCTGATAAAATTATTGAAGGATTTCTTATAAATTGTATTATTTCTTTAGACTTACTATATTTCTTTTTTATATATTTGTCTAGAGGTTCATACATATAATATTTGTTTTCTTTTTTTAACTTTATTTTGTCTCCCTTGTATTCCATAACAGTTTGCACCTTAATATTTATTCTGTCGACTAGCCATTTTTTATATTCTTCTAAAGAAGATAACCAAAGAGCTAATTTCTGCTTATGTTGGTTTTCGTTAAAATAATACTTATCATAGACTATAACAATTTCGTCTATAGAAAAATTAGAAATATCTTTTAGTGAGTCTTCGAATATAGTATTCGGCAAAACTATCAGAGTATTTTCTTTCATAATATATAAGTTTCTATACAATTATATAATAAAGTTCTTAATACTTATTCAATAATGAACAGAGTTGCCCCTCTATTTAACCGAGCGGATACTATTAAAATGGACTCTATAGCAGTTCGACCCGTTACTCCTGTCGCGAGTTCTATTCCTTCTATGAAATCTCCAAGACAGTCTTTTGCTGAGAATTTTAAATTATTTGGGAAAATACCAGTAAATATGAGAAAGTCGGAGGTTATGAGAAGAGATAGTTTATTTCCAAAGACTCTTAGATTTTTAAACAGTAACGAATACACCACATACGATACTATTTATTCTAAATCTGTAATAGTACTCGCGGTTATAAATGCTGTGCTGCTTTTGACTTTTTTTATATTCTTTGCAATTTATTATTCTAAACACGGGGCAGTTAGTGTATATGTAAAAAAAGAATTAATTACTGACGAGTTTAAAGAAAAAAATAAAGAGCTTGATACTATGAACACAGTGAGCTTTGTAAATACTATTATCGGCGCGACTATCGGATCTCTGACCTTCTTAGCGACCGTTCTTCAGTTTAGATATGTGTTTAAGAAGAATGATTTTAGATAACTTATACTTTCTTAAACTTTACAGATATCATCTTTTTATCACCGCCTTCAGATAATATATACAGTCTTGTGTTTTCATCCATGTCTAACTGGTGTTCTGCAATTTCCATCTGGAGGTCATTATTTTTTAACTCATTAAAGCACAAAAGTGCGCATTTCAAGAGGAAAGAAATAAGTTCTATTAATTGTTCTTTAATAGGTCCTTCGATATCCAAAAACGAATTTATTCTTTCTTTATACAACCCGCATTCGTTAAAAGAATCCATAATATTATAGTTGCTATCTACCACAGATAACCCGACTTCTATTTTTTTGTCTTCAGACTTAATTTCGATCGTGCCTGGCTTGGCATTAATGTCGACTCCTACTTTATTGCTGAAATCTACCCCCGTCACTTCTCTGAGAATAATTAAAATAGGAATAAGAGAAAACGATTGCGCATTTTTGATAGCTTCCTGTAATTGTTCTTCCGACTGCACAGCTTCTACCTGCCCGGATTTACCAGACATTATTATTTCTTTAGACTATTACATACTTACTTGCTGAACTTAAATTTATTAATACTTTCGCCGAAAGAAATAATAGAACTTTCTTTCTCTTCGTCACTTATATCATCATCTATAATTACATCATGCATAATAACATCTTTCATTAGATCCTCATGGTTCCGCAATGGCTCTTGCTGCTTTGTTAATTTTTCTAATTTTTCTTTCCATAATACATTTATGAATGTCTTTAAAACAATAGCCTCATCTCCTTCAAAATATTCTTTTCCTTTAATAAGTTTAATATTTTTTTCAGACATAAATGCTCTCTTAAGACTACTCTCAATAGCAAAATAGTTATCACATTCCATAAAAAAGATATATCTAGTTCCGCACCCATAACTCCGCAGCCTGTTTAAATTGTCTTTAGACGATAATCCGATTTTGTATCTACATGTCCCGACTAGCTCAGCCGGCTGTAAAAGATAGATATAGCCCATTATGATACTAGTTCTATCAATATTTCTATCAATATTTATATAATATATTAAATAAGTAATTATGAATATTATAGACAAATATGGATAATTACTGGCAAATGACGCTTACTGGAAAGTTTGATTACGATTGGTCTTTTCTTTCCATTCCGCTGGATGAATTTATAGAAGCTTTAAACTCTTCTGAAGACAATAAGAAGAAAGAAGTAAAGAAAAAAACTTATACGTACGATATCTACACAACTATAATTCAAACAGTTACTAATATATATTCTAACAATAAAGACCATATGCGGTTATATATCAGAGGTCAGCTAGATGCTGACGAATATGTAGAAAAAGTCCACCAAGAGTTAATACAGTTGTATACCTGTTATAAAAATACGCCGGATGAAATAAAATTAAAAAGAGGATTTTATCTAAAGAGAGTCGATAGAAGTTATAGAGATGATATATATACTACTTACGTAGATAATTTGGATAGAGTGTTTTACGAGGTGTATACAAATTACATTGACATCGTGTTAAAAAAAATAACAGAAAGAATTTTATTGAATGGGATAGAAAATATGTAAGAGATTAATATCTAAAGACTTCCGACACGCATTCTTTCATGGCATTATCTATATAAGTATCTAAATCTTCAGAAGAAAGAGAGACTGTTGGCTTAATGCAGAAATACACCCGTGGATCTTTTTTTGAACTAGTGTCTATAGAAGTAAATAGAACTCTAATACGGCTGTCGCTGTTAACCTTTTCAACTAACCATCCAATGCGTGTTTTAAGATAACTTCTAGCATACGCCGGCTCTGCAAACTCGACGCAATCGGTTTCACTAATATCGTAAGACTCGAATTGAACACATGAGTCTGTGTTATTTTTTTGCTTAGAGAATACATTGTAATGGTACATAGTAAATTCTTCCCATTCGTTAACTTGCTTAGATACTGACATGGCGATAAATGACATTTCTTTCTATAGACTTAGACGGTTAACTTCTGTATATAAAAAAAGAAAAATCAATTTTTCTTTCTTACATGCATTCACGAGAAGCTACTTTTGGTTAGCTGTAAATCTTCACGAATCTCTTCGCGGATTGGATAAGCGCTTTCTTATCCTTCAGCTGGCCGAAAGTCATTTTACCGGTAGGGCGGATAGAGTTCAATGATCTGGCAAGATCAATGAAGCCGAATCCGTGGTTCTCGACAATGACATTTGGCCTTGAGTCTTCAAGAACTAGAAGGTTCTTGATGGTCTTGCTGATCTCCTCGTTGGTCTGGGCTGTGAAAAGAGATGGAAGTTTCATTCTTAGAGCTTGCTGTCCGGACAATTAGACATATGGATTTCAACTATTTTTTCTCGCAAGAAGTAATTAATTTGTCTATAGACTAATATTGAAAAAAAAGAAATACTGCGAACAGTGAACTTTTTGTACTGACTAGTCAGTGGTTTTGGTTGATGATGGTTGATAAGAGGTTTGATTCGAATTGTTTTTTTTGTAGCCAGCCCTAAGCGGGCTTAGCCGGCCCCATTATAGTTAAATATTATTAACGGGGTGTCTCTTTATACTACAAATACTAATTTTTCAATTTTTTTCTGTATTTAGATAAATTAAGCAAACGGGTGTTTTTGGCGAATTATATCAATTTCGTATTAAATAGAAGAATATATACTAACTATAACCATATAGCCATAAATAAAGCAAACATGGACAAATACTTAGAGTTTGACGAAACTTGCAAATTTACTGTCTCTCAGTTTAACAAATTATATATGACAGTATTCGGCGAAAAGAAGACAGCAAAGAAGTATCTTTCTGATATGATCGCGGCCGATTCTCGCCTAAGCCGTGAAAAGATGACAATCTACGGGGCATACTTATGTTCAATTCGTGAACTCAAACTTAAAGATAGAATTATTGAACTTGAAACTCAAGTCGCTGAATTACAGTCTGCAATTCTAGAGGCTCGGATGGAAGAGACGGAAGACAATGTAGAATTAGAGACCCGAGATATGGAAATTATGGAAGCTGTGTTGGTGGAAATGGAAGTAGAGGATGTTTTACTAGAAATTGTACAAAACGTGGAACAGAACGTGGAACAGGGTATGGATGCTGATACGATGGAAATGGAATTAGAGAGTAAGCAAACAGTCTCTCAGCTTATTTATGAAAAACTTGCTATTATGAAAGAAGAAATTATCATTGAGAAGAAAGAAGAGAAAGAGGAGCCTATTGCTATGTTCATGATTTACTCTATTTGGGATATGTTTTTCTCAGTCGTTAGAAATAATAGTATGAGTGATGAAGAATTACTACAGACCTATATCGATATTAAGTATGCAGAGTTGAGTAACCACGGAATCAACACCTCTACTATTTCTGAAGACTTATTAAAATCTATCAAGAATGAGGGAATTGAATATATTAACGGATGTAAGGCGGATAACAACAAGGATGAACTTGCTTTTATTATCGAACATAGAAAAATTAGTGAAGAGTTAAAGTGTATGGAGGCGGAAGACCGTCACTCTGCTCGCATTAATAATATTATGAACGAAATTGAAAATAATAAGAAAGCAGTGAAGAGTAAAAACGAACGCAAAGCAGAGCTGAAAAGATTAGAAGAAGAAGAAGAAAAGAAATATAACTTATTTGCTGAAAAATATCTAATCGGCGATAAGGTTGAAATTTGTGACTTTAACCCGAATCCGTTAGTGAAAACTATTAATGCTGGAGGTGAAATGGTAGAAGTCACTGTTAAATACGGCGACAACAATACTTATTCTTACGACGGAAAAAAATATAAAAAAGTTGGATATCTGTATCTAGAAATTGATGAAAATGGAAGCACTGGAAAAGCAGAGTACTATCTAAAGAAAGATTTTCATAAGATTACATTGGAAACATATCAAGCCGACATTTCTTTAGAAGCCAACATTGACTGGTCAGTTGCTCAAGACAAGCAGGCATTTATTAGTTACGAAATTATCAATTGGTTAGACTACTACACATACGAAGAAATGTATGAGTTTACTAAATGCGAATTTTGGCTAAATAAGAAAAAATGGGATGCCGAACTGTTAGAAAATAATTGATTTATAAATATTGGTATATAAATTATATCAGCATCATAATGAATTCTACTCATCTACATAGAGTCGTTTATCATAACTGTAAATATTCTACTTTGAATAAAGAAACAGTTGAACGTCTATTCAATATCATAACATCTAATATTACTATACTAACTAGATTTGTAAAATATCAAGAATTGGATAAAGAGCAAATTAATAAAGTTTTGAATTGCGAACTTTGTAGAAGAGACAGAAATAAATATATTATTCTAAATCTTATGGCGAGTCATCAAAAATTGGATTCGGAGTTTATAGAAAAATATATTTCTTACTTTGAATCTAATAATTTCAGAACTATAATTCGCAGTCAAGATTTAGATAATAGTATAGTAGTTAGAATTATAAATACAGAAAATGTAGAAGATATTTTATTGCATCAAATATTAGAAGAGAGAACCATAATAGACAATCTAGATATTATTTCTAAAGACTTATTATGCGAACACCAGCCGCTGTCTGAATTGTTTATAGATAAATTATTACAATCTAATTGTCGGTGGTTAGACTTCTATCTTATCGGAAGCGCTAGACTATATTCAACAGAATTTCTAATGAAATATATAAATGTAGAAATGGAGTTTGATTACAATGAATGCGAATTTAAGTATAATAAGCAATTGTTGTCTATAGAAAAAATAGTTAAGTTTCAAAATTTAGACAATACATTAATATCTTTTATATTAAGTTCTTTAGACAATATTGTAAAACTATGCAGAGATACCAAGTCTATAGATAAATTAGTAGAAGATATTTCTTGGAGACAACAACTGGATAGTCATACTATAAAACAATTTATTCATCTTTGGTCTAATAATAATTCGGCAGTAGAAGAACTACTTATATATCAAAATTTGTCTGAAGACTTGATTATATTAATGTCCGAAATGGATATAATATCTTCGGCCGGGTGGAATTATCTTTCTAGAAATCAAAAGATATCTTCTTCTGTTTTCAGAAAATGCAGAAATAAGATATATCGGTGTCACAACAGTGTAAACGAGCTCGCTAACTACAATAAAGCTCGGGTTGTCTCTATGAAGAAAGCTAAGTTGGATAACAATATCATATCTAAGATATTCGAATTTATGTAAAAGTTGATTTTTGCTTTTTTCTATGTATTAGAAGAAATTATAACCATGATAGCTATTTTGATGGAAAACTTTTACACATTTGTATATAATTCTGAGAATACAGAAGTTATCGTATATACTAATCTTCATATTATAAAGCTCGGGTTTCTGACTATAGAAAAATATGTAGACGATATTCATAGTCAACAGCATCGGCCCGGCGGCGTATATTCTGAAAAAATTAATATGAAAGTCGAATTAGTAGTTGTGCTTCGAGAAAGAAATATATCCGGCTGTGCTATGTATCTGTCAGAAAAATTAAAAAAGCTAAATGCTGGTAAAGTAAAAAAGCTTACCAGGTTTTGGTCTGTTTGTGATAATGTTGGGCTTAACTTATGTTTACGTAATTCAGAAATATTTGATAAAGAGTTTCTTAAAAATATGAACTCTGCTTCATTTAATAAAATAATGAATAAGAAGTATAGAGAATTAATTAGATTAAAGACACAACTCAGAACTATTATTTCTAAAGACTATTTAGAATATAATCAGAAAATTAAGAAAATAGATTTATCAACTAGTCAAGATATTTTAGACGGAGATATATTAGAAGAAGAAATTAATATAAATAAATTATACTTAGATTATAGAACCGGAGATATGCCATATGCTATATCGAAGATGTAAATTCTACTTATATTTTTTTTGAAAATTGATTAAAACATATGTTAAATAGTCTATAGACAAATATGGAGGAAATTCAATTTGACGGGCTTAGTGATGAACAAAAGAAATTCATAGAGACTTTCAACACTGGAGAAAATATTATATTGTCTGCTCCTGCCGGATCGGGCAAATCTACAGTTATCAATTATATAAGAAATCAGTTAAAGATAAATAATAATATGGAATCCGTTGCGTTCACGTCTTCTACTGCTATATCTGCTCTGCTAATTAACGGGTCTACTATTCATAGTTTCTTGGGTATTGGGTTGGGAGAAGGTAATGTTAAAGATTGGCTTAGATATTCTAATAGATTTGCGGTCAGAAACAGGGGAGAACTTCTAACTAATAAAATAGTAAAAACTATAATTATCGACGAATTCTCTATGATAAGTTCAGAATTTATAGAAACAATGGATATCTTCTTAAGACTAAAGATAAATAAAAGTTATAACTCGGGAAAAGAATTCGGAGGAGTACAAATAATATTAATAGGAGATATATTTCAGTTAGATACGGTCAAAGGAGATAATATTATTTCTTCTGAAGTCTTTAGAAAATATAAATGGAACTATATCACATTCACTAAAATTCATAGACAAAATACGAATTCTGACAGTGGAAATAATTTTGTATCTCTTATAAATAAAATAAAGTTTAACAGCTTCAAGACGGAAGACTTCTCAGATATTAAATTTATAGACTCAAAAGAAATTGGTAATATGTCGATAGAAGATATTAGTAGATTTACATTCCTTGTGAGTACTAACGAAGAGGTGGATAAATACAACAACATTATGCTGAAGAGAATGATGACCGCTAGTGGGTTATATGATTCTGACTTTGTGGAATTCAAACCTGTTATTATTAAACAGTCGGCTAAAAAGTCAGCCCCGCAATCTATAAAATTAATAGTTGGATGTAAAGTATTAATAACGTACAACATTACTCCTGAACTATGTAACGGAAGAGCATGCACTATTGTTTCTATAGACAAAAAAAATAAAACAGTAAATGTTAAACTATGTGGCAGTAAAGATGATAACATATTTGCTATAACGTATATAGAAAGAACAGAAGATTCCATTTGTCCGGATACTAAAAAATGGAAACAAAATAAGTTATATAGTTATATGCCGCTTAGAGTTGGATACGCGATTACTATTCATAAATCACAAGGAGCTACTCTAGAAAATGTAGTTTTGGATATCAATCGGATTTTTTCTATATATCAGTTATACGTCGCAGTCAGCAGAGTCAGAAAGATAGAAGACATTAATGTACTCGGCTCTGTTAAGGATATAGAAAAACTAATTCGTCTAAAGACTAAAGAAAGTAGTATAAGTACTAGTAGAAGAAAGAAGGAATTCTTCTCTAAATTTATTATCAGCGCGTTTATAACTAGTCGAGAAATATAACTCAGTGTGAATTGTTTGATTAATTATAGATTTATATTTATTTTTTTAGTCTAAAGATAAATATAGTAATTGTAAAACATGAGCGCTTCTCTATTATGTCTATGGTCTAAGAGATGGATTATAAGTTTCTTTGTATTAAGTATGATTATACAATTTGTCGCTAATGGTATGGGAGTAGAAACCGGCGTCAAATCGTTTTTTGCGACAGTTCTCTTACAAGTAATAATAGTTAAATCTATTGATTACTTTAATGGGGCTGAGTGCTTATCTATAGAAAAAAATAAGTTACAAAGACTTATTAATTTGAAAGATGCACAAATAGAAATGAAAAAATATAACTAAGTCTTCTAAAGACTCATCATATTCTTTTTTTTAGTAGCCAGCGTACAAGCGGTCCCACATTTCGTTATGCTTCCGGATGGCCATCTTCTTCTCCAGCGCGTACTCCTCGTAGCTTTCAAAGTGGTAGTTCAGGCGAGAGTTCTTTTTGTAATTCTCAAATGTCAGCCAGACTTTGTCGCACTCCTTGTGGTTAGCGTGGTTAGCGCAAAATCCACCGTCACTTCCGAGGTTGTCCCAGTCGCCGTAATAGTAGCAGTTACCACACGGACCCTCTTCATCACAGACAACTAGTCGAGTACCCTTCAAAAGAAGAGGAATGACTTCGGTGCTGAAAGCGTGTTTGTACTTCAGCTGCTGAAACACAGGCTGCATCGTTTTCTTAATTTTATCTTTGTCGATGGGCTCGAATGAACGGATAGTCCACTGGATACTCTTCGGCAATTCCATGATTTCTTAATTGACTGCTAAGTTTTGTACTCAGAAGTGTAAGATTTCATTTTTTCAACTATTTTTTTTTCAATTATATCTAAATTCTTTGGTTGTATCTGGACTCTGCTCTAGTTCCAGATAGATAACTAATGTAAGATAACATAAAGACAAATACGAGAAAAACTATAATCATAAAAATGCTATTATTGTTAGAGCTATATGCGACTGTCTCATTACTGGATACTTTTGCAACACTAGTCGGACCTGCACTTACGTAATAAACTTCCCTAGCTACTGGGTTTTCTTTTCTTACTTCTTTTACAGCATCAACAGCAGCTACTTCGTTATAAGATACAACCCCACTGCTAGATTTGATAAGACCAGTATCTGGGGTATATAATATTTTTTCGTTAACCGGTTTATCAGATACATAGAAGACTTGTTCGTTAACAGGACCGCTGTTGCTTGAAATTAAACCAGACATATTCAGAAAATACTAACTCCGACTAATGTATATGTTACTTTATATTTTTTCTTTAGACTA
>JACCDS010563442.1_pt1 | contig 36887 bp, 39 predicted proteins | sample 7446441 | NCBI WGS metagenome assembly JACCDS01 (sample SAMN15323445, study PRJNA562643) | freshwater metagenome | isolation source: river surface water | place: USA:Blue River Watershed | collected 2017-08-17
CGGTGGCGGTGGCGGTGGCGGTGGCGAGGCTGAGCCGCTACCATGCCGGCTCAGCGCGAACGCCACACCCCCCACGCCCAGCAGCGTACCGATGCCGAACAGCGACGATTCCTCCGCCACGGCACCGCTGGCCATCGCCGGCGATGTGCCGACAATGACCTGCTCGCTTGCGCCCAGCGGAGCACCGGTCAGCAACGCATAGCCGTGATCATAGTCCCCGGCGGCCGGCGCAAACAGTTCGCCCGAACCGTCGAACGCCGTGCTGCCATTCGCCTGCTCATAAAAGCCCTCGAGCCTGACAACCGGCTCGCCGTCGGCAAAGACCTGCAAGTCGTGTCCGATGCGCTTGGCCTGCAGCCTGGATGGCAGTTTGCCTGTCTGGACATCGACGATCGTATACGCATGGGAGCCTTCGACCTGAACCACGTCGGCGCTAAGGTCCTGCGAAACAATTTTTCCTGCCGGACTGCGCTTGAGCAGCTTGAATCGACCCGACTCGCGTGTGGCCATCGCTTCTTCTCCTGCACTGTTCCAAATGCACAACGAACTGCTCGATTTGTGTCGTGCTCGCTTCAATGGTGCAGGCGGATGATGCATCATCAACGTCGCGGAGTTGTTGTAAAGACAACACGCATTTTGCCGGCCATGATGACGCTCAATCCCGCAGACCGCCGGCCACGCCGGCCCCGAATGCAACGACCTCCGCATGATTACTTGCGAATACGGGCAAATCCCCGGGTGCTATCCGACGATTAGCAAGGTTCTGCCATGGAACAAATCTGCGCGGCAGCGATCGGCGCGCTGGTATTCCGACAAGACAATTCCTTCATTCAATTGAATGAAAAGCCTCGCAAAATCATCGATGCCATCAGGCTGCGCCAGAGCACCGCAGGCTGACCTTCCCGGAGGATGCGCGATGAACCCACATGCCGTTGCCCCAGGCTCGCTGCTGCTGACCGCGCTGCTGCTGACGCCCTGCCTGTACGCCGCCAATGGCGCACCGGCAACAACCACCGCCCCGTCGCCGGCATGGCTGACCCTTGATGACGCATTGCGCGCCGCCGCCGAATCCCATCCGTCGATCGCGCTCAAGCTGTCCGAGCAGAACGCCAGCGAGTTCAGCCTCGAGGGTGCACGCTGGCGACGCTGGCCGGGCGTATCGATGTCCTCGTCACGCGGGCCGCTCGGCCATACGCTGACCGAGCTGCAGGTCGAACAGCCTCTGTGGACCGGCGGGCGTATCGACGCGGCGATCGAGGCGGCTGAAGCCCGCGTCGATGTGGCGCGCTCGGGCGTGACCGAGGCGCGGCTGCTGGTGTTAGAGCGCACGGCAGCGACCTATGCGGAAGCGATGCGCCTGCAAGCCCGCCTGGCGGCGGCCGATGCCGCCATCGCTGACTACGGCACGCTGTCCGGCATGATCGAGCGCCGCGTCGCCAGCGGCATCAGCCCGCGCAGCGACAGCGTGGCCGTGCGCGCCCGCCTGCAGCAGGCCCAGGACGAGCAGCTGCAAATGACACTGCAGCGCAAGAACGCCGGCACCCAGCTCGAAGTGCTGGTCGGCCGCAGCTTTGGCGAGTTGGCCATACCGCGCATGCCGGCACTGACCCTGGCCACGCTCGAGGAAGCCGTCGACCGCTCACTCGAGCACGCGCCACAGCTCGAACGTCTGACAGCCGAAGAACGCGTGGCTGACCAGGCCATCGCCGCATCGAAGAGCAGCCTGTTGCCCGAGCTCGCGCTGCGCTACCAGCGCACCTTCGGTGGCGGCAATTTCTATCCTGCCGACCAGGTGTTTGTCGGCGTGACCTTCCAGCCCGGCAACGGTCTCTCCGCGTTGTCCTCAATCGCCGAGGCACAGCAGCGGCGCAGCGGCGCCATCCACTCGCGCGAAGTGACAAGGCGCGAGATCATCGACCGCGTGCGCGGGCTGTGGCACGTTGCCGAATCTGCGCGCGCCGAACTGGCCCTGCTGAAAGAGCTGGTCAGCTCCACACAGCAGGTCTACGAATCCTGCCTTCGTCAGTTTCCGGCCGGCCGCCGCACCTGGCTCGAAGTCCTGCTGGCGCGGCGCGATGCAACACAGGCGCAGTACGCACTGGCCGATGCGCAATGGACACGCTTTGCGACCGTGCTGAGGCTGGAGATCAGCAGCGGCCATCTGTCCGGGCGCCACTTCCAACCGGAATACGAGCCCGGCGAATGAATACCGCCGCGAGCATCGATCCGGCCGGATTGGCCGCGCCGTCCCCCTGTAGCGGCGAGCTGCCCGCGCTGCTGTCGCGTATCGCGGCCAGCGTGGGCCACGCCGTGCCGTTGTCGCGCTTTGGCATGGCCGCCGGCGGTGCTGGCCACACGCTCGCGGCACAGGCGGTCATGCTATGGCAGTCGGTGTTCCCGGAGGGCGCCTGCACACCGGTGGACGGCGCACCCGCGCGCGACCAGCTGCCCCTGCTGTGGATCGCCGCCGACGAGCGCGACGCACTGATCGTGCGTGGCCGCACCAGTGCCGGCAATTACGCTGGCGAACGCAGCGACGGCAGCGCCGCCGAACTCACCGGCGCGCGGATCGCCGAAGGCCGTCTGCTGCGCCTGACGCCACTGCCGATATCCGCCGCAGCCGTGCCCACCGCAACCGCAGCGCCGCGCAGCGCTCGACAGTGGTTCCTGCATGCGATCGGCGAGCGCTCGCAGGTATTCATCGACGCAGTGGTGGCCACCTTCGTCGTCAGCATGCTGGGGCTGGGCGCATCGTTCTACAGCCTGCAGGTCTATGACCGCGTGATACCGACGCAGGCGCATTCGACACTGGTGGCGCTGACCGTCGGCGTCGCGCTGGCGGTGCTGTTCGAGTTCGTGCTCAAACAGGTGCGCGCGCTGGCCGTCGACCGCGGCTGCAAGGCGATCGAGGAAGAACTGTCCGATGTGTTCTTCGGCCGCATGCTCGACATCCGCATGGACGCGCGGCCACGCGCGGTGGGCAGCTTCGCCGCGCAGGTGCGACAGTTCGAGCTGGTGCGCAACTTCATGACCTCGTCCACCGTCTTCCTGATCGCCGACCTGCCATTCTGCCTGCTGTTCATCGGCGTGATCGGCGTGATCGGCGGGCCGCTTGCAGCGCTGCCGCTGTTGCTGCTGCCAGTCGTGCTGGTGTCATCGGCCTGGCTGAACTGGCGCGTGCGCCGGCTCACCCAGTCGCAGCTGAAAGAGGCGCGCCACAAAAACGGCTTGCTGGTCGACGTGATCGATGGCATCGAGAGCATCAAGGCCGCCGGTGCCGAATGGAAGATGATGCAAGGCTGGCGCCGGCTGACCGCCGTGGCGTCCGCGCTCGAGCTGGAACTGCGCTTCCTGTCCGCCACCTCCGCGCATGTCGCGCAGTTCCTGCAACAGCTCTGCTATGTCGGCATCATCGGCGTTGGTGCGTGGATGGTTGGCACCGGACAGATCACGATGGGCGCACTGATCGCCTGCTCCATCCTCAGTAACCGCGCACTGTCGCCGATCACGCAGATCGCCCTGCTGGTCTCGCAATGGCAGCATGCGCAGGAAGCGCTCAAGGGTCTCGACGAGATCATGGCGCTGCCGGTCGAACACGAACACGGCGGCGGCATCATTCCGTCGACCTGCGCAGGAGCACTGCGCATGGACGGCGCCGCCTTCTCGTTCGACGGCAAGCTGCCCGCGCTGCATCCGCTGCGACTGACGCTGAGCGCCGGCGAGCGCACCGCGATCATCGGTCCGGTCGGTTCCGGCAAGTCGACGCTGATCCGCCTGCTGTCCGGCCTGTACCGGCCGGGCGCCGGCAAGGTATTCCTCGATGGCGTCGACATGGCGCTGATTGCGCCCGAGTTCCTGCACGAGCAGATCGCTTACCTGCCGCAGGATGTACGGCTGTTGCGCGGCACACTGCGCGAGAACCTGACGCTGGGGCTGGCGCCGCCGTCCGATGGCGAGATCCTGCACGCCGCCGCGCTCACCGGGCTCGACCGCGTGCTGGCCGCGCATCCGCAGGGGCTTGATCTGCCGATCTCCGAAGGCGGACGCGGGCTCTCCGGCGGGCAGCGACAACTGGTCGGGCTGACCCGGCTATTACTCGCCAGGCCATGCGTCTGGCTGCTCGACGAACCGACCGCCGCGATGGACGGCGACCTCGAGGCGCTAGTGATGCGCCAGGTATTCGCCGCACTGCCGCCCGCGGCGACGCTGGTTATCGTCACGCACAAGGCCAGCCTGTTGCGCCAGGTCGGCCGTGTGATCGTGATGGACCAGGGCCGCATCGTGCTCGATGGCGCGCGCGCCGACGTGCTCGCGCGCCTGGCCAGCGGACCGGTGCCGGCCGACGAGGTACCGCCATGACATCGCGCCGCCACGATGACTGGCAGCGCCCGCAACGCAAGCGCCCCAATGCGGTGGTCTGGACCAGCCTGCTGGCCCTGCTCTGCTTTCTTGCATGGGCCTGGCAGGCCGAACTCGAGCAGATCACGCGTGCGCAGGGACAAATCATCGCCAGCTCGCGCACGCAAGTGATACAAGCCAGCGACGGCGGCGTGCTGGCCGAGCTGCGTGTGAAGGAGGGCGACAAAGTGACGCGCGGCCAGCTGCTGGCCACGCTGGATGCGACCAAGCTGCGTGCCGCCTACATGGAGACGCGCTCGCGCGCGGTGGCACTGCAGGCGACGGTTGCGCGCCTGCGCGCCGAGCTGTCCGGCAGCGATCCGGCGTTCGGCGCCGACATCAGCAGCTATCCGCAATTCCTCGACAGCCAGCGCGCGCTGTTGAAACAGCGACGCGCCTCTATTCATGAAGAGACCGACGCCTTGCAGGCGATGCTGGCGCTGGCCAAACGCGAGCTGGCGATGGTCGCGCCACTGGTCGAGAGCGGTGATGCGCCGCAGGCCGACCTGTTGAAGCTCGAGCGGCAGGTCGCCGAACTGCAAGGACAAATTACCAATCGCAATAACAAATACCTGCAGGACGCGCAGACCGACCTGGCGCGCGCGGAAGAGGAACTGGCCGGCGTGCAGCAGATGCTCGCGCAGCGCGCCGACCTGCTGTCGCGCGCCCAGATAAGGGCGCCAGTCAACGGGCTGGTGAAAAACATCCGCGTGACCACCCTGGGCGGCGTGCTCAAACCCTCCGAAGAACTGATGCAGATCGTGCCGCTGGAAGACGAACTGATGGTCGAGGCGCGTGTGCGCCCGGCCGACATCGCGTTCGTGAAAATCGGCCAGCCGGCCAGCGTGAAGATCGACGCCTACGACTACACCCTGTACGGCTGGCTCGACGGCCAGGTCAGTTACATCAGCCCGGACACCCTGACCGACGACCTGAAACAGGGCGAGCAGGCCTACTACCGCGTACAGGTGAAAGCCGGCGAACGGCGCTTCGCGGGCCAGCCCGGCAAAGTCATCGACCTGCAGCCTGGCATGACTGCGACGGTCGAGGTGAAAACCGGCAGCAATACGGTGCTGCGCTACCTGATGAAGCCGATCGTCAAGACAGTGCGCGAGTCGCTGGTGGAGAAATAAGCGCTGCCGCCAGCGCGCGGCGTCGTCTCAGTCGTCCCAGACTATCTGTGCGCGCAAGACACCGCGCAGCGCATTGCAGACACAGAGTTCGTCAGCATCGCGCAGCTGCTGCCGGCTGAGCGGTCGCTCGAGCGCGTCCCACGCCGGGTGGGCCAGCAGGCGGGCGCGCATCACGCCCGGCAGCAGGCCGCACGACAGCGGCGGGGTCACCCAACGGCCGTCGATGCGCACGAACACATTGCTGCGCCCACCCTCGGTCAATTCGCCACGCTCGTTAAAGAACAAGGTATCGAACGCGCCTTGCGCCTCGGCGTGCTGCCAGCCGGCGTCATACGCGCGGCGCAGCGTGGTCTTGTGCGCGAGCAGCGGGTCGTCCGAGGACATGCGCAGCGGCGACAGCAGCACGCGCACCGGCTGCGCCAGCGGTGCCACCGGCGCGCTGCTGAGCTGCAGACCGCCGTCGGGTTGCAGCGCCAGCCGCAGCCGGTAATCGCGGCCCGGGTCCATCGCGGCGCAAGCCTCGGCGATGCGTACACGCGCCGCCGCTTCATCCAACACAAATCCCAATGCGGCCGCCGACGCCGACAGCCGTGCAAGATGCTGCGCCAGCAGCTCACTGCCCTGGGCTGTACCCCGCATGGTCTCGAACAGGTCAAAGCCCGGCGCCGCGCCGGTCAGGAAGCGCGCTTTCAGCAGGCACTCCTGGTACTCGGCGCGCGCATCGCTGTCGTACACGATGCCCGCGCCGACGCCCAGCTCGCCGCGCCGGTGCGCGTTCGCATCCGGCGCGGCCAGCATCAGGGTGCGTATCGGCACCGACAGCATGAAGTCGCCGAGGCGGCGGCCGTGCGCCGGCGGATCGAACCAGCCGATTGCACCGGTATACAGCCGGCGCGGCCAGCGCTCGAGCGACTGCAGGATCTGCAGCGTGCGCCGCTTCGGCGCGCCCGTGATCGAGCCGCACGGATAGAGCGCATCGAACACCTGGCGCAGGCTGATCTCCTCGCGCACGCGCGCGCGAATGGCCGAGCTCATCTGCAGCACCGCGCCGAAGCGCTCGACCGCGAACAGCTCGGGCACGGTCACCGAGCCGGTCTCGGCGATACGCCCGAGATCATTGCGCAGCAGGTCGACGATCATCAGGTTTTCGGAGCGCTCCTTTGCGCTGTCGCGCAGCGCCTGCGCGCGCTGCGTATCGGCAGCCGCGTCACTGCCGGCGGCGGCGGTGCCCTTCATCGGGCGGCATTGCAGGCAGCCCTGGGCATGGCTGACGAACAGCTCGGGCGACAGCGACAGCACGGCCTGACCATCGGGCATTGCCAGCAGCGCGCCATACGGCACCGGCTGGCGCGCGCGCAGCGCCGCATATAGCGCAGCCGGCTCGCCGTGCATGGCGAAGCGCAGCGGAAAAGTAAAGTTCACCTGATAGGTGTCGCCGGCCGCAATCTGGCGGTGAATCTGCGCCACGGCATCGCTGAAGCGCGCCTCGTCGAGCGCCGCTTCCAGCTGCGTCACTGCATACGGCGCGCCGCCGGCGCGTTGCGCAATCCAGGCATCGACCTCGGCCGGCGCCAGTCGTTGGCAGTCCTCGAACAGCATGACCGTAGCCAGCGGCGTGGCGGCCGGCTGGGCGCCGGACAGTCGCTGCAGCCGGTAGCCCAGCTCGAAGCTGAACAGGCCGACCGCATGCAGCCCCTGCATTAACGAGTCATCCAGTGCGTCGAAGAAGACGCCGGCGTCATCGCCCTCACGCAGCGCGAGCGTGCGCACGGGCGCCGTATACAGCCGCGAGCGGCGCGGCGCGGAACCGTCGTCGTCGGGACGCGCATCGTCGAGCAGCACGAATGCGCCGGCGGGCAGCTCAGGCAGCGCAGACATCATCGCGGCGGGCAAAGGCATGGAAGACACGGGAAGCAAGGAAGGCCAGCGCCAGCAACGGCGAGCGCGTCATGATCATGCCGCCGGCGAGGTCGCACCGATGCGCGCGGCCAGGTGATCGATCAGCACGCGCACCCGGTGCGGTACCTGGCGGTTGCCCGGCAACATCGCGTAGATGCCCAGCTCGGGTATCGGAAACTCCTCCAATACCGTCACGACCCGGCCGTCAGTCAGGTAGGGTGCGACGATGAAATCCGGCTGCATCGTCAGGCCGAAGCCCTGCGCGGCTGCCTCGGTCAGCGCCTCGCCATTACTGGCATGAATGCGCGCGGTGACCGTGAACGGCACCCAGGCGTCGCCGATCCGGTACGTCCAGCTCGGCTGCGCGCCGCCGCCGGTGTAGCCCAGGCATTCGTGCTGGGCCAGCTCGGACGGATGGCGCGGCCGGCCGAAGCGGGCGAGATAGTCCGGCGCCGCCACCGTGTGCATGCGTATCGTGCCCATGCGACGCGCGACCGCAGTCTGCGCCAGCTGGCCGGTGATGCGGATGGCGAGATCGATGCCTTCCTCGATCAGGTTCACGCGACGGTCGGTGTAGTCCATCGCCAGCGACACCTCCGGATGCGCACGCGCGAATTCCAGCAGCAGCGGTACCATGCGCGCGAGCCCGTACGACAAGGGCAGGCTGACGCGGATATTTCCGCGCGCCAGTTGGCGCTGCTCGGCCACGCCGGCCTCGGCCACCTCCACCAGGTTCAGGATCACGCGGCATTTCTCGAGATAGGCGGCGCCCGCCGAGGTCAGCGTCAGGCGACGCGTGCTGCGCGCCATCAACTTCACGCCGAGGTGCTCCTCGAGCGCGGCCACCTGCCGCGTAACCACCGAGCGCGCCACGCCCTGCTGCAGCGCCACCGCCGAAAAACTATTCAGCTCGGCCACGCGGACGAAGGTCTGCATCGCAGCGAGTCGGTCCATTGTTGCCCCTGAAGCAATAATTATTTGCGAATTGTCCCCTATTTCAATCCAATCTGTCGAGTTACCCTTCGGTTCGTCATTCAAGGAGCCCATCATGCACCTGCTGCCCACGCTGTTCGTCCCGCACGGCGCACCCACCTTCGCGCTGCGTCCCGGCCCGGCCGGCGGCGCGCTGGCGCACATTGCGGCCAGCCTGCCGCGCCCGCGTGCGGTGGTCATGGTCAGCCCCCACTGGGACACCGCCGAGCCCGCGGTCGGCACCGCTGACAGGCTGCAGACCATTCATGACTTCTACGGCTTCCCGGCCGAGTTGTATGAGATCAATTACCCGGCGACCGGCTGCCCGGAGGCAGCGCATGACGTCGCCGCGGCACTGAAGGCGGCCGGGCTGCCGGTACATGACGCACCGGCGCAGGGGCTTGATCACGGCGCCTGGATTCCGCTGCGGCTGATGTATCCGGACGCCGACGTGCCGGTGGTACCACTGTCACTGCAGAGCCGGCTCGGCGTGGCCGGCGCGTACCGGCTCGGGCAGGCGCTGGCGCCGCTGGTGGCACAGGGCTTCCTGGTGATCGGTTCGGGCAACCTGACGCACAACCTCGGCGACTACCGTGTCGCGCAGATGACCAACGGTGCCGGCCTCGACTATGTGCGCGACTTCCCCGCGTGGCTGAACGCGCGCCTGCAAGCGCACGACGTCGACGCACTGCTGGACTACCGGCGCCAGGCGCCACAGGCCCGGCGCGCGCACCCGACCGACGAGCATTTGCAGCCGCTGTATGTGGCGCTCGGGGCCGCCGGCAAGGCGGCCCGCGTCGAGCACCTGCACACCGGCATCAGCGACTATGTGCTGGCGATGGATGCGTACGCATTCACGCCGCTGCAATAAGCGGGAGGGACAATGCAATCGTTACACCGCCCGGCGCGGCATTACAACGGCGTCGCCAAGGGCCTGCACTGGCTGATGGCGTTGCTGATTGTCGGACTGATACCGCTGGGGCTCTACATGCAGGAGCTGCCGCTGTCGCCGCAGAAGCTGCAGCTGTATTCGTGGCACAAGTGGGCCGGCGTGACCGTGTTCGCACTGCTGCTGGTGCGCGTTGCGTGGCGGCTGGCGTTCCCGCCGCCACCGCTGCCGTGGCAGATGTCACGCTGGCAGCAGCAGGCAGCGCATGCAGGTCATCTGGCGCTGTACCTGCTGATGCTGGCGGTACCGCTGTCTGGCTGGCTGATGAGTTCGGCCAAAGGCGTGCAAACCGTCTGGTTCGGCGTACTGCCGCTGCCGGACCTGCTCGAGAAGGACAAGGCGCTCGGTGCGCAACTGGCTGACCTGCACGCGCTGCTCAGCTGGACGCTGGTGGCGCTGCTGGTGGCCCATGTGGGCGCCGCATTGAAACACCATTTTATCGACCGCGACGACATCCTCGCGCGGATGTTGCCGGCACGCCGGCATGGCAAGACACTGGAGAAAGCATCATGAAAAAATTCATACTCGCCCTGGCGCTGGCCGCGCCGCTGGCGCACGCGATCGAATTCAATCAGGTACAGTCGCAGCAAAGCAGCATTGGCTTCAGCTTCCAGCAGATGGGCGTGTCAATGGACGGCCGCTTCAGGAAGTTCAACGGCCAGCTCGCGTTCGACCCGGCCCAGCCGGCGAAAGCAAAAGTCGCGTTCGACATCGACCTGGCCAGCATCGACACCGGCGCGGCCGAGTCGGATGAAGAAGTGGCCGGCAAGAGCTGGTTCCATATCGTGAGCTTCCCGAAAGCGAATTTCGTGTCTTCCGGCGTGAAGGCGCTGGGAAGCAATCGCTACGAGGTAAGCGGCCGCCTGAGCATCAAGGGCCGCTCCAAGGACATCGTGGTGCCGGCCACGTTCACGCAGCAGGGCAATGGCGGCGTGTTCGCGGGCGGCTTTACGTTACGGCGCGCGGATTTCGCCATCGGCGAAGGTCCGTGGGCCAAGTTCGACATCGTTGCCAACGACGTGCAAGTGAAGTTTCGCATCGCCGCCACCGCGGCGAAATAACCCCCCCAACGACTCAACGGAGAAGACCCATGAAAAACCTCAGCAAATTCGCCACCGCACTGTTGCTCGCCGCCGCTGTCAGCGCCCCGGCGCTGGCCGCGCCCGAGACCTTCGTGCTCGACGCCAACCACACCTACCCGCGCTTCTCGTACAACCACCTGGGCTTCTCGACCCAGCTGTCGCGCTTTAACAAGACCACCGGCAAAGTGGTGCTGGACAAAGCCGCCAAGACCGGCTCGGTCGACATCGTGATCGACACCAAGTCGGTCGACACCGGTTCCAAGCTGTTTGACGAGCACATCCAGGCCGAGGACTTCCTCGATACCGCGAAGCACCCGACCGCGACCTTCAAGTCGACCAAGGTCACCTTCGACGGCGACAAGCCGGCCACCGTCGAGGGCAACCTGACCCTGAAAGGCGTGACGAAGAAAGTCGTCCTGACCGTCAGCTCGTTCCAGGCCATGCCGCACCCGATGCAGAAGAAGGACGCGATCGGTGCGAACGCACACACTACGGTCAAGCGTACCGACTTCAACATGGGCAAGTATGCGCCGCACGTCGGTGACGAAGTGCGTATCGACATCGCACTCGAGGCCATCAAGCAGTAATTCGCCGGATCTGCCGATACAATGCCCGCTGGTTCCCCCGGCGGGCATTTTTCTTTGCGGCGATGAAACCAGAAAAATCAGCAGCGTCTTCGGGCGCGATCCGGCACATCCCTTCCGGCGTCTGGGCGCTCGGCTTCGTCAGCCTGCTGATGGACGTGTCGTCCGAGATGATCCACAGCCTGCTGCCGCTGTTCATGGTCGGCACGCTGGGCGCAAGTGCCCTGACGGTGGGCCTGATCGAAGGCGTCGCCGAAGCGACCGCGCTGATCGTCAAGGTGTTCTCCGGCGCCTTGTCCGATTACCTCGGCCGCCGCAAAGGTCTGGCGCTGCTCGGTTACACGATGGGCGCGCTCTCCAAGCCCCTGTTTGCGCTTGCGTCCGGCAGCGGGCTGGTCCTCACCGCCCGCTTCGTCGACCGCATCGGCAAGGGCATTCGCGGTGCGCCGCGCGACGCACTGATTGCCGACCTCGCTCCCCCGGAGATCCGCGGTGCCGCATTCGGCCTGCGGCAATCCCTCGATACGGTCGGCGCTTTTCTCGGACCGCTGCTTGCAGTCGGCCTGATGCTGGCCTGGGACAATGATTTCCGCGCCGTGTTCTGGGTGGCATTGCTGCCCGGCCTGCTGTCAGTGCTGGTGCTGCTGTTCGGCGTGCGCGAGCCGCGCGTTGAACACGCGCATGTGCGCCGCAATCCTGTCACGCGCGCGAATCTGGCGCGCATGGGCGCACGCTACTGGTCGGTGGTCGCGATTGGCGCGGCCTTCATGCTTGCGCGGTTTTCCGAAGCTTTCCTGGTACTGCGCGCCGCACAGGCCGGTATTGCGATCGCCCTGGTGCCGCTGGTGATGGTGGCGATGAACGTGGTGTATTCCGCATCGGCCTATCCGTTCGGCCGGCTGTCCGATCGGGTCAGTTATACCACGCTGCTGGTGGCTGGCCTGCTGGTGCTGCTGGCGGCGGATCTGGTGCTTGCACTGGCGCCGACACCGTTCACCCTGCTGGCCGGTGTGGCGCTGTGGGGCGTACACATGGGCATGACGCAGGGGCTGCTGGCGGCGATGGTCGCCGAGTCATCGCCAGCCGACCTGCGCGGTACCGCATTCGGCTTCTTTAACCTGGTGTCCGGCATCGCGCTGCTGCTGGCCAGCGTGGTGGCCGGCCTGCTGTGGGACAGCGCAGGCGCGCAGGCGACTTTCCTCGCCGGCGCCGGGTTCTGCGTGCTGACGCTGCTGGCGCTGCTGCTGCGCCGCTGATTCCACATTGCCACTGAATTGATAACGATTTGGTACCGGGTTGATACCGGGTTGATACCAGCTTAACGCAGCGGCGTTACCGGGCCGGCGGCGCAACCGGCGCCGGCATATAGAGCTTGTCCTTGTCCAGCTTGTAGGTCCAGGGCAAGCCGGCATTCTTCCAGCCGTTCACGACGCGCTTGCCTGCGTCCGGGCCGTCCTTTGCGACATCACCTTCGAAGCCGTCGACCACGGTGTACACCCGCTGGTAGCCCAACTCGGCGAGCAGGTTGGCCGCTTTCGACGAGCGGTCGCCGGAACGGCAGATCAGGATCACGGCCGCGTCCTTGCCCAGCCCCTTCGCCGCCATGCGACGCCCGACCTCGGCGTCGAAGTCGTTGTTGTATTCAAGCTTGAAGCGACCGGCTTTTTCGTCCCAGGGCGCGTTCTGCGGATGCTCGAGCATGGGCACATGCGCATCCACCAGCGTCGCCATGCCGGTGTAGCTGACTTCGCCGCGCGTACGGATGTCGATGAACATCGCCTGCTCGCCGAGCTGCTGCTTCAGTGCATGCGCCTCCTTGGCATCGAGGTAGAGGCCGGGCTTGGTCTGCTTGGACTGCGGCACCTGCGATGCCTCGAGCGCCAGCGCCGACGATGCCAGCGCCAGCGCAAGGGCAGCGATCACGCCGGGCAGGCGGCGGCCAAATGAATGCGTGCTTGTCATCGCGAAGTCTCCAGGGTCTGTTGCGCGGCTTGGGTTGCTTGGTCTGCTTGGGCTGTATTCAGCAGCAGAAAAAATCTTAGCATGCGATGGATGCGGACGAAGGACTGCCCCCGCCCGCATTGACAGCCACGCCTTGCTCGTAGAACCTGCGACTGCGCACTGCGCAGCAGGCCCGCCATGCGGCCTGTTTCCAAAAATGACAACAACAGGAGGAAGACATGAACCGATACACCGGACTACCCGCCCTGCTACTGCTCGCAGCCACAACACTGCCGGCGGCCGCCGAAGTCACTTGCGGCACCTACCTCAGCCGCCCCGCCGATGGCGGCACACAGGCCGCACTGGGCGAGAAGGTGCGCGTCGTGGTCTTCCATAACGTCACGCAGATCAACGCGGAAAAAGGTGGCCGCTATGACGGCCCCGCCGGCAATTGTGGCGGCACCGTGACCCTGCTGCCGGATGGCGACGCGCAGGCGGCAGGTGCCTGCACGGTCATGGATGGCGACGGCGATGTCGCGATTTATGAGTTCCGGCATCTGCCGGGCGAGCAGCGCGGCAGCTTCCGCCGGGCCGGCGGCACCGGCAAATTCGCCGAGGATTTCAGAACCGGCTGGTATGAGCAGACCGCGCAGCAGGAAAATGGCGCGAACGGCCTCTGGGGCGGCGACGACGAGAGCGTCTGCCAGTAAGTCACCAGGCGGCCGCCCTTCAATGCGGCCGCCTTGCATGACGGGCTCAGAAGTTCGCGCTGCCGGCGGCGGGAGCCACAGCGGCTGCCGCCTTGCCACCGATCTGCGCCTCGAATGCACGCAAACGCTTGTACACCGAGATCAGCTCGACGATGGTGCTCCAGCTGCGTACCAGGAACTGGAACGACATCTCGACGCGACCGAAAGCGCGCACGATCTGCTGCATCACGCCCAGCGTGATCGCGCCGGCGACCACCGTCGGGCCAAGCGCAATGTACGGCACCAGCACGCCGAACTGCAGGTAGCTGAACTTGGCCACATCGAAGTACATGTAATGGAAGAACAGCCGGAAGTAATTCGAGCGCACATGGGAGAACAGGTCGCGCACGACCGGCTCCCCGGCACGCGCACCGTCATCTTCGCCATGCACCAGCTCCTTGCGATAGGCTGCCTCGACGCGCTGGTTGTTGAACTCGAGCCCAGGCAGCTTGATGCCCACCAGCGCAAGCACGACCGTGCCGGCCAGTGCGAACAGGATGGCCACATAGACCAGCGCATGATCGACCTGCCCGAGCAGCGGCACTTCCGACACCTTCTTCGACAGGTTCCACAGGATGGGCAGGAAGGCGACCAGCGTCATCAATGAATCCATCATGTTGGAGCCGAGCGACTCCATGATGGCTGCAAAGCGCTTGGTGTCTTCCTGTACACGCTGGCTGGCGCCCTCGATATGACGCAGCGTGCCCCAGTGCCGCATGTAGTAGTCATTCATCGCATGCCGCCAGCGGAACACCCAGTGTTTCGTGTAAAACCCCAGCAGCACGGCAACCAGCACATAGGTGCCGGCCAGCTTGGCGAAGGTCATCAGGAAACCGAAGAATTCATCCAGCGTCACTTCGCCCGGCTTGCCGAGCGCTTTCTGCACCACATCATAGAAACCGCCGAACCAGTCGTTGATCGCGACATCGATCTCGACCTGATACCAGGTGCCGAGGATGATCAGCACCGCGCCGGGCCAGGCCCAGAACAGCCACTGGCGGGAGAAGAAGAAGGATTTGAACATGCGTTGTCTCGCTGATAATTATTGTAGTTTGAAGTTTTCGCAGGGGTCCGCCCGCTCCGACGGCTCGGTCAGCCATACGTAGTCATAGCGGCCGGCGAGTGACTTTATCAGTTCCTGCCGCTCGCCGCGCCTTTCGTAGAACCCGACCGACGCGATTTTCAGCGAAGGTGACAGGACTTCAATCAGCTGCGGCACACCGTAGTCCTTGCGCACATGGCCATTGCCCGCCACCAGCACCGCCGGCGTGTGCGCCAGCAGTGCATTGGCCATCGAGATGTCGGTTGCGCGCTGGATCAGGCGCATAGGCGCCAGATACCTGTCGGGCAGATGGCCGCAGTGTCCGTCCACCAGATCGCTATCCAGCCGCGCTGCGGCCGGTGCTGCCAGCGGTGCCTGACGGTAGGGACCCGCCAGCGCCTCGGTGAGTGCCGCCTCGCCACCCGTCATCAGCTGTTTTGAATAGCCCTTCGGCAGGTTGCCGCCAACCAGTGGCAGCTCACGCACCCGAATCGCCTGAAACAGCGGCTCGTGCAGCGGCCAGACCCAGCCGCGCGGATCAAAGCCCGCGGCCTCGAGATCTTCGCGCAGCGGTCCGCCGGCGGCGACCTGTCGGCCCGCGGGCAAATGTTCGGCGACCACGGTAGTGTCAGGCCTCGCGATACGGGTGATCAGCTCGCCGCGCAGCCGGTGATGTTGCGTGTTGTCGTGCAGCTCGCCGAGCAGCACCACATCCTGCCCGCGCAGCCGCTCGGCCAGCACCTGCTCGCCGATCTCCTCGCCAGTGCGCAAGTCGATGACTTCGGCGCCCGCACTCCATGCCATGCCGGCCAGCACCGCCAGACAGGCGGCGCGCCAGGCTGTCTTGCCCCTCTTTTTCATGCTGCGTCTCCGGAGCGGCGACCCGCCCAATGCGTTGTGGTTGTTATGGTGTTTGTCATTTTTATACTGCTGCCTGTACCACCGTACCGCCCGTGCCGCCCGCACCGCGTATCGCGGCGGCGGCGAAGGACTCAGCCGCGCAGCCGGCGCGTCCAGTCGGCGAATGCCGCCAGCATCTTCCCGAGCTGCTCGGCAGTGGCCGCATCAGTCAGCCTGCCCTGCGCATCGAACTTTGGCGGCGCGGCAGAAATGAAGACCTCCGGCTGGTTCAGCAGATGCGCGTTCAGGTAGATGAACACCTGGCGCAAATGGTACTGCGCACGCGAGGTACCGAAGCCCCCCGGTGTTGCGCCGATCAGCGCAATCGGCTTGCCGTTGAAGGGCTGCTCTGGCGGGCGAGACGCCCAGTCGATCGCGTTCTTCAGCACACCGGGTATCGAGTAGTTGTATTCCGGCGTGGCGATCAGCAGCGCGTCGGCCGCGCGTATCTGCTCGCGCAATTGCTGCACCGCGTCGGGCAGACCCTGCACACGAACATCCTCGTTATAGAGCGGAATCGGCGACAGGTCGAACGTCGACAGTGTCACGCCGGCAGGCAAGACATCGGCACAGGCGCGCAGTGCTGCGCTGTTCAGGGAAGCGCTCCTGAGGCTGCCGGAAATGCCAAGAATGTGCATGATTTCTCCAGGTCGGTTACGGAATTTTGCAGCGATGCCAGCGTCGAATTTTGCCCGAACCCGCGTGTGCCTGCACCGCAGTCACACTTCTTACGAAGGAGGAACCCATGGCGCAGGACAATCTTCAGGCGCGAGGCCGGGGCAGTTTCCCGCTCGACGACCCCACGCAATCGCTGATCCACGACCATCACTATGTCCGCCAGCTGATGCAGCGGTATCTGGGCACACAGGATGAGCGCGTCAAACTACAGGCCGGACCTAAGATCTGCGAAGCCCTGCAATTGCACACGACACTGGAAGAGGCTGTGTTTTATCCGCGGGTGCAGGAGATCGATCCCGCACTGGTCGAGAAATGCCAGGATGACCATCAGAACGTCGACGAGCTGCTGGTACAACTGCAGGAACTGCAGCCGGGCGAATCGGCTTACGACGACCTGATGCAGCAGTTACAGGACAGCGTGCTGGCGCACATGGAACTGGAGGAGCAGCAGCTATTCCCGGCGATTCGCAACGCCAGCCTCGATCTGCAAGACCTGGCCTTGCGCATGCAGGCCTACGAGGCGAACCTGATCTCGACGCAGGCCGCCAGCGGACGTGGCACGCAGCCGGGCGGCAGCCTGCACTGAGCGACCGCCCGCAAGCGGGCGGAGCGCAACCGGGCAAATCGCCTACGCGCCAACCAGATCGAAGTCGGCAGCCGTCAGGTTGTTCACGCCGGCCAGCGTGGCGATCAGGACGGCCTGCCCGCTGCCGTTGCCGTCCGCATCGTAGTACAGCTGATGACTGCGGGAGTCGAACACGAGATACTGGACTTCCGTCTGCGCCACCGCATTCGCGCCGCTGATCAGATTGATGGCAAGAACGCCGCCGGCAAGCGAGGTGAAATCCCCTATGTCGAGCACGATCTGGTCGCCCTGCTGCGAGCGAAAGCCATTGATGACATCTGCATGGTCCGATCCGATCACATCGAACAGATAGTCGTCGGCGCCGAGGCCGCCGGTCAGCACATCCTTGCCCTCGCCACCGTTGAGGATGTCGTCGCCAATCTGACCGGACAAATGATCGTCGCCACTGTCGCCTGCGAGCTGGTCATCCCCTGCGAGTCCGAGCAACTTGTCGTTGCCAGTACCGCCACGCATCGTATCGCCGTCGCTCCCGCCCTTCATCAGGTCGTCGCCGCCGAGACCGTTCCAGGCCATCGCATTGCTGGAGACCCGCATCACATCACGTCCGGAGAACAAGGCTTCGTTTTGGAGCAGGTTTTCCAGAATGCCTTCCGCTCCCGGCGGCTGGTCAGACAGGAAACCCCAATCGCCTATCTCGTAATTTCCCTTGAACTCGACGCGACCGCCTTCCGAGTCCGACAGCCGGACCAGCCGGATCAGCCCGTCATCGGTATTCGCGATGTCGATTCGGCCCTTGAGCAGCAGGGTCAGGTCACCGACTACCGAGGTGATGGAGGTGATGTATCCCGACGGCGCTCCGACGGAACCGATATTGATCGACCCCTTGAGATTCATCTGCTGGCCCAGCTCGACGTTTGCCAGACTCATCTCCGTGACCGGACCGAGTTGCGGAAGGGTCGAACCGGACCAGCCCAATCTGAATGCCAATGCCCAGTCCCATTCGTCTGCCGCGAGAGCATCGAATTCGATTCTGGAAATCACACCCGATGTGCTCCCAAACCCCTGCCCTTCCATGCTTGCTGTTCCTAACTGCGGGCCACTGTCGATGGTCAGCGAGGCACGACCAGGCGATGCGACCTCCAACGAAGGATCGTTGGTCATCACCGCGAATATGCAGCTGCCGAGCACAAAAACGACGCCATCGAGGTCTTCAAATGTCTGGTAAGAATTAGCTATAGTCGCGTGCAGATTGGTATCAAGAAAATAATTGATATTGCCCGTTGCGTTCAGAGTGGTCATGGCCGGCTCGCTTTCAGAGGATGGGAAGAGGTCGAAAATTGCTCTTGTAGCAAGCTGAGTTTGCTAATCCAATCTGCCCAATCTCTGACCAATATCAAACCCCGCATGCGGATGACGACGCACTGCAACGGTTCGGTACATCAATAGCGCACGAGCCGGGGCCGGCGCGCAACAGGTGCCGGCCTGAGCTAGGGTGAATCATGGCAAACCCGTCAGCGGTCCGCCGAACAGCGCCGTTTCGTGGGCCTCCCGGATAAAGCGCAGGTGATCGCGCTCGTTCGCCAGTGCCGTAGAAAAATCGGCGGCCATCAAGTCATGCTGCTGTTCTTTCGCGAGCGCGATCAGGACTTCCCAGCCGCTGTTGTCCGCCATCTCGGCCAGCAGGACCGCATGCAGCGACTGTGCGACCGTCGTACGCGGATCGCTGACAGCCTGCAGCAAGCCAGCTGACTCGATACCAGCCAGATCGGCACACGGCGTCTGTACCGTCGGATCGCCGCCGAGTGACTGGATCGCACGCGCGACAAGCGCGAAATGCTGCGCTTCCTCCTCGCGTATCTGAATCAGCACCGGCAGCGGTACGGTGGCAGTGCCGGATTTTTCCAGCGCATCGACCTTGTCGATCAGCGCGTCGTACAGACGCACGCCGGTACGCTCGAACGCTAGACGTTCGCCGAGCTTGTCCAGCATCAGCTGAGGCGCATGGCCCAGCAACGCCGCCGTGCCAGTGCTCAGCATGCCTTTCATCGTGCCGGGCGGAGGCACCGAGCCGAGCTCATCGGCATCCGCGATGTAAGCACTGCGCAGGCGTGACATTTGTTCCGGATCGCCGGAGGCCGGTGGCATCAGCGACTGGATGTCGCGCTCCAGCGCAACGCTGTCGAACGGCGACATCTGCACGCCGGTACGATTCATTCCGGTACGAACTTGCTCTCTCATCATCGCTCCTTGAAGTGATCCCTGACGATGGCCTCCACGCGGATGGCCGCATGAGCATGAAGCGCCTTGCCTAGTGCAGCATGCCGGCGGCAATGCCCGTGCGACGCGCAATCTCGGTGCCCGGCGTCCACACATAGCCGGCCGCCACCGCCTCGCTCGGCGATCCCTCGGCATTCATGTCGCGCCGGTAGGCGCGGGAGGCCGCGCTCTCGCCGGCCTTGTCAACGAACTGCGTGCCGGCGCGGCGCAGGTCGACCTCGTCATGCAGCGTACGGCGCACGAAGTCACGCTGGCTCACGTAGGCGATCGGGTCCGGGAACGGCCCTGGCAGCAGCTCGGCCGGATCGCGCCGCTCGTGCTGCCTGAACAAGTCGCAGACCCGGTGAAAATGACCGAGTTCGTAGTCGAGGAAACGTTCCCAGATCGCTTTGAGCCGGATATTCGTTTCCTGCTGCATGCAGCCGTAGTAGTTGTAGACCTCGGTCGCCTCGTGCAGCAGCCATTGCTCAAGCAGGCTCTCGTCCGGATCGAGCAAGGACTCGTATTGCGTGACGTGCTGTTCCTCGATCGACGCGATCTCGGCATACAACTGGCGCGCGACCGGATCTGCAAACAGCGGACCCGCGTTCAGGTAGTACTGGTTGACCTGAAACTCGGCCGATACGATGGTCAGTGCATTGATGCGGGTAACGGGAGCTGCGCTCGCGCGGTCATAGTGCTGGCAGAGGTTGTCTTCCGGCGCACGATGCTCATCGATCGTGGGACGACCGGTCAGGATGTCGGTGTAACTCTGCAGGATGTTGTTCGGGTCCTTGCCCTCGAGCCGGTCGAGCAGCGCGGAGAAGCGGTACAGGTGGTCAAAGTCCTCCAGCATGCCGAAACGGTAGGCTTGCGCAAGGTAGGCATCGGGCTCCTGCTGCGCAACGGCGGCGGTGACCTCGATCGCGGCCTGTTCATAGCCCAGGGTAATTTCCAGTGGTGAATGATCGGGACCGAGCAGCCAGTTAACCAGGGTGGCCTGTTGTTGCTCGATGCGGCGAATCTCGGCCAGCGCGCTGCGCAGGTCGCCGCGCTGCCGCGCCGCGAAGTGCTGGAAGCGCTGCGATTCCTGCTCGACACCGTTCATCAGGATCACGCGCACCCGGGTGAATGCATCGTCATCGAGCTTGCTGATCGGCTTGCCGGCCATGTCACGCCACGTGAATTTCTGCTGGTCCAGCGGTGTGCCGCGCTCGCTGAAAGGATCAAATGCCATGCTCTGCTCCCGCGCTCTGAAATCGAAGACCAGAGCGCAGCAAGCCGCATGCCACGTCGGCATGTCCAGAAAAAAGCGGCCCCGGGGGCCGCTTCGGTCAGGGATGCAACGGGGCCTCAGTCGGCCTTGATCGCCTCGACCTGGATGGCCAGCTTGATCTCGGGGGAGAAACGCGGCAGGCCGATATTCATGCCGTAATCGCTGCGATCGAAGCGGCCATGCGCATCGGCACCGCAGACCTCGCGCTTGAGCATCGGGTGGATGATGCATTTGAAGTGCGTGACGGTCAGCGGCATTGGCTTGGTGATGCCCAGCAGGGTCATTTCTCCGTCGACGCCCACCAGCTTGTCACCGTCGAATTTCAGCGCGGTGCTCCGGTAGGTGATGGTCGGATACTTTGCGACGTTGAACATTTCCTCGCCGCGCGCCTTCTCGTTCATCTTGGCGTGACCGAAGTCGACGGTAGCGGCATCGATGCTGATCTCGACACTGCCGCCAGTCTTCGAGCCACGGTCCAGTATGATCTTGCCGGATGACTTGGTGAACTTGCCGCGCCAGAAGGAGAGACCCATGTGGTCTGCTTCGAAGCTCGGATAGGTGTGGCCCGGCTCGACGTTGTACACCTGCGCGGAAGCGCCGCCGGCAGCTGCGGCCAGCAGCGTGGACAGGATGATGCTCCTGATAGTCATGATTTTCCTCGGTCTTTATCTGTTTTCGTGGGTGCCGCGCGCAACGCTCACTGCGCGAGCACGCGGAACCTGATGACAACCTCGTCGGCGACGATGCTGGTGTCCTTCCATTCGCCGTCACCAATGCCGAACGCCAGCCGGCGTATCGGCAGGCTGCCCTCGAACACCTGCGCGGTGCCCTCTTTTTTCACCGTCATCGGGAAACTGACCTCGGCCGTCTTGCCTTTCAGCGTGAGCTTGCCGCTGACATCGAGCTTGCCGGCACCGGCCGGGCGGATCTTGGTCGACACGAAGCTGGCCTTCGGGAACTGCGCAGCGTTGAACCATTCCTTCTTGCGCACTTCGCTGTTGTAGTCGGGATCGCCAAGGTCGAAGCTGGCGACATCGATATCGACGCTGGCCCGGGCATTTTCCGGCTTGGCAGCATCGAAATCGATCTGCGCGGCGACCTTGCCAAACTTCGCATCGACCGGCACGCCCATCTGCCGGAAGGTCGCACTGACCGAGCTCTTCGCGGCATCGACCTTCAGGTTGGCGGCGAGCGCGACCGACGCGCACAGCGACAGCAGTACTAAGGCATTCCTTGCAAACATGGTCTCCCTTTTTAATACGGTTTACGTCAATTGCTGCCGCACTGTCACGGCAGCATGCGGCGCAACAGGCCATCGCGGTCGACCCACTGGTGCTTGATCGCGGCAGCGACGTGAACGAGTACGAAAACAAGCATTGTATACACGAGCACCTCGTGGACTTCCTTCAGCACCGGCTTGAGCACGGGATCCGGCCCGATCAACACCGGCAGCGGCAGTACGCCGAGATACACCACCGGCACACCGGCAGCCAGGCTGTACAGATAGCCCGACAGCGGTACCGCGAACATCAGCGCGTACAGCATCAGGTGGATCAGGGTCGCTGCGCGCTTTTGCCATGCCGGCATCTCGACCGGCCGCGGCGTGCCATGCCGCAGACGCCACAGCAGGCGTAGGGCCACCATCCCGAGCACGGTCACGCCCAGCCATTTGTGCCACGAAAAATACCGGAGCTTGGTCGGCGTGAGGCCAGGTATGTCGACCATCACGACCCCGAGCGCGAAAGCGGCGACGATCAGCGCTGCCATCAGCCAGTGCAGACTCACCGCGACCAGGTCATAACGCGGTTCTTCAAACATCTGAAATACTCCTGATTGATGACGCCACAAAACCGTATTGTGCATCCAAGAACAGAATGCCGCTCGGCAGGGTCCGGAACGCGTCCGGCCCGGCGTGACGGTCACAGCAGCCGCATAGGATTGGGCAGTTCGTCGGGATTCGGGCCGGGGGCCGGGAATTCGCGGCGCAGGAAGTCGCCGATCATCTGGATGGCATCGATGCAGCCGGCCGCCGCATCGCCGGCCTGGAAGCCCTGTCGAATGCGTTCCGCCGCCTGTGGCCAGCAGCTGTCGCCGCGCGGATGCAGGCCGCGATCGGCCAGGATTTCGACCGCATGGTCAGCCAGCAGCAGGTAGACCAGCACGCCGCTGTTGTTCGCCGTGTCCCAGACATGCATGTCCGCGAACAGTTCCAGCGCGCGTTCGCGCGCGCTCGCGCGCCGCAGCAGCTGCAGCGGCGTCAGCGAAGTTTCGACAACGAAGCAGATTTCGCCGGCATGCCCCTGCTCGGCACGCTCGATCGCTTCAGCGAGCCGGCCGCGGTCGGCGACCGGGAAGATCCGGCCGGCCTGTCCGTACGCACTGGCGAGATGACGGAAAAAGCGCGCCAGCATCACCACCTCCCCGACGCGCCACCGCCGCCGAAACCGCCACCGCCGCCACGGAAACCACCCCCTCCGCCACCCATGCCACCGCCCCAGCCGCCGCCCGGGTGGCCACGATAGCCACCGCGCCATCCGCCGCCCATCCGTCCGCCACCCACGGTGACGACGAAGCCGATGAAGGCGGCAAGCAGCACCAGCAGCAGGGTGCCCGACAACAGCCAGGCCGCGACGCCTAGCAGGCCGCCAGTCGCCAGCGCGCCCTTGCCGCGTCCTAGCAGCGCGCGCATCAGGCCGCCGCGCATCCGCGCGCCGAAGAACAGCAGCGGCAGCAGGCCCAGCGGGCCGGCATCCGTGGTATCCATGCGATCAGTCGCATCAGTGGCATGGGCGGGGGCTGGCAGCGGCTCGCCGTCGATGACGCGCAGGATCGCATCGACACCGGCGTCGATGCCGCCGGCAAAGTCGCCGCCACGAAAACGCGGCACGATGAGCTCGTCGACAATACGCTTGGCGGTCGCATCATTCAGCGCGCCCTCGAGCCCGTAGCCGACCTCGATACGCAACTGGCGCTCATCCTTTGCAATCAGCAGGATCGCGCCGTCGTCGACCTTGCCACGGCCGATCTGCCATTGTTCAGCAACGCGAATGCCGTACTGCTCGATCGTCTCCGGCGCGGTGCGCGGCACGACCAGTACCGCAACCTGGCTGCCCTTGCGCTGCTCGAAGGCACGCAGCCGTTCTTCCAGTGCCTGCTTCTGTGCAGCGTCGAGCGTGCCGGTCAGGTCGACCACGCGCCCCGTGAGTGCCGGCACTGGCTGAAGCGCTTGTGCGAACGCCGCGGGCAGACCGGTCATGAAGAGCAGCGCTGCGAGCCACGCCAGTGGGGTGGCAGAGGCCGCCCCTGCTGCTGTCCTTGAACAGGCCTTGAACGAGGTCCTGAGCAGGGTCCTGAGCAAGGTCATGAACGCGGCGGGGAAGAACGCCGCGCTGCGCCCGGGCGCGAACCAGCCGCGGTTCACGGCTTACTTGCCCGGGCCTGCGGTCGCAGGCGCCTGCTGCGCCGGCGCAGCGCCGAAGTCGACGGTCGGCGCGACCGAGATCGCACGCTCGTTTTCAACCGAGAAATTTGGTTTGACCGCAAAACCAAAGGCCATCGCCGTCAGGTTGGTCGGGAAGGAACGCACGGTGACGTTATAGTCCTGCACGGCCTTGATGTACCGGTTGCGCGCGACGGTGATGCGGTTCTCCGTCCCCTCGAGCTGCGCCTGCAGATCACGGAAACCGGTGTCGGCCTTCAGCTGCGGATAGTTTTCACTGACCGCCAGCAAGCGCGACAGCGCACTGCTGAGCTGCCCCTGCGCGGACTGGAAGCGCGCCAGTGCCTGCGGGTCGTTCAGCACCTCGGGAGTGACCTGCATGGCGCCGACACGGGCGCGCGCTTCGGCGACCTGGGTCAGCACCTGGCTTTCGTGCGCGGCATAGCCCTTGACGGTATTGACGAGGTTGGGCACCAGGTCAGCACGCCGCTGGTACTGGTTGACCACCTCCGACCAGCTTGCCTTGATCTGCTCGTCACCCGCCTGCAATGTGTTGTAACCACAACCGCCGAGCATGACGGTCATCAGCAGCAGAACGATCCGGGAAACATAGCCTCGCATGGGCCTCCTCCATCAGGATGAAGTCGGTACAGGAACCAGAAAATACACTGCTTATATTAGCCCTGTCGGGCCCTCTTCAACATGACCGGCAGAAATTCTCTTCATGCCCTGTGCCAGCCCGCAAGCCTGCGGTGGATACCGCCGCAGATGCGGTGAACCAGCGCCTGCGCCGCCTGCCTAATTCACAGTCTGTTCATGGACTTCATTTCTTTCGCGGAGAGTGCAAATGAACTTCATCATCTGGATCGTGATCGGCGGCATCCTCGGCTGGATAGCGAGCATGCTTATGCGTACCGATGCGCAGCAGGGCATGCTGATGAATGTGGTGGTCGGCATCATCGGCGCGCTGCTCGGAGGCTGGCTGCTGGCCCCGCTGTTCGGTACCGGCACCATCAACCAGAATGACTTCAGCCTCGGCTCGCTGGTGGTGTCGCTGCTCGGCGCAGTGATTCTGCTCGCCATCGTGAACCTGTTCCGACGAGGCACGCCGCGCTGACGGCAGCGGACCGTCTGTTCAGCCAGCGTCCGGCGTCAGCATCGCTTCCGGCCGCACCCAGCGGTCGAAGTCGGCGGCATCGACAAAACCGAGCTGCAGTGCCGCGTCACGCAGCGTCAGCCCGGACGCATGGGCAAGCTTCGCGATCTGGGCGGCACGGTCGTAGCCGATATATGGCACCAGGGCAGTGACCAGCATCAGCGAACGCTGTACCCCGTCCGCGAGTCTGCTTTCGTTCGCCAGCAGCCCCTGCACGCAGTGGCGGTCAAGGCTGACGCAGCCGTCCGCGAGCAGGCGCAGGCTCTGCAGCAGCGCGTGCGCCAGCACAGGGCGCGCGACGTTCAGTTCGAAATTGCCGGAAGACGCGGCGAACGCTACCGTAGTGTCATTGCCGAATACCTGATAACACGCCATCAGCACTGCCTCGAGCTGTGTCGGGTTGACCTTGCCCGGCATGATTGAGCTGCCCGGCTCGTTCTCCGGCAGCGTGATTTCGGCCAGTCCGCTGCGCGGACCGGATGACAACCAGCGCAGGTCATTGGCAATCTTCACCAGTGCGCAGGCGAGCGTCTTCAGGGCACCGTGCAGCATGGCCAGCGCTTCATGTCCGGCCAGGGCGGCAAACTTGTTGTCGGACACGCTGAAACTCAGCCCGAGACGCGCGGACAGTTCACGCGCAACGCGGTCGCCAAACTCGGCATGCGTGTTCAACCCGGTGCCGACGGCCGTGCCGCCGATGGCCAGGGCCTGCACTGCGGGCAAGGCGTGTCTGAGTGCCTGCATCGACAATCCCAGCTGCGCCGCATGGCCGGACAATTCCTGGCCTAGTGTCACTGGCGTCGCGTCCTGCAAATGCGTACGGCCGACCTTGATCAGGTGCGCGTACTGCGCCGCTTTCGCGGACAGCGTCGCTTGCAGCGCCATCACCGCAGGCAGCAGCCGGCGCTCGGCCGCCAGCACGGCAGCCACATGCATTGCGGTAGGAAAAACGTCGTTCGACGACTGACCCAGATTGACGTCATCGTTGGGGTGCAGCCAGCGGCCCGGGCCGCGCGTTCCGCCCAGCCATTCAGAGGCGCGGTTGGCCAGCACCTCGTTCAGGTTCATGTGCGTCTGGGTGCCGGAGCCCGTCTGCCAGACCGACAGGGGAAATTGCCCGGCATGATGTCCGGCGATGATTTCGTCGGCCGCAGCGATCAGGGCGTCTGCCTTGCGCGCGTCGAGTCGTCCGAGCGTGCGATTGACTACCGCTGCCGCGCGCTTGACCTCGGCCAGAGCGACCAGCAACTCGTGCGGCATACGTTCCGTGGAAATGGCGAAGTACTGCAGCGAGCGCTGGGTCTGCGCCCCCCACAGGGCATCGACGGGAACCTCGATAGGGCCAAAGCTGTCCTGCTCGGTACGGGTCGCCATCGGATACTCCTCGTCTGTGGAAGATGCTGCGGACGCTGTCAGTACTCTCGAAGTGCAGACTCAGTCTACACGCACCGAGATCCGCAGTGCCGTCTTGACTTTCCGGCCGAACAGGCTGCCCGGCATGAAATGCAATGGCATCAAACGTTCATGCAGTGCTTGCTGCTGTGCCGGCGTGAGCGCGGTGCGATCAAACAGTACCCGGTCGACATCGCCGTACTCGTTGATCAGCAACAGGCAATCCGTTTCCAGCGGCACGGGCAGCAGCGTCCATGACGATGCGGCGTCATGCAGCAGACGCGGACGCTCGGTCAGCTGAGGCGCGGGCAGGTAAGCGGAAAGATCATCGGCATGCGCGACCTCATGGGCATGAGCAGCAGTGGCGGTGGCGGTGACATCATCGGCGTCATCGGCGTCATCGGCGTCATCGCTTCGACCCGGACTCAGCAGGTGCCGTGTGACCGGCAGCGGGTCGGGCCTGTGCAGGTCAGGCCCATGGACCTGGCGTACCGTGTCCAGCCGCGCCACGATGACGGCAGCGCTGCGCAGTCCGTCGTTCTGCGCTCCCGGGCGTGGCAGCAGGGCCGCGAACGTCCCCAGCGCCAGAATCAATGACAACAGCAGACATGCGGCTCTGCACACGTCAATCCAGTTCGCGCCACGATACGCGCCGCACGGTCGGCACACTGCCGCCGGAAAGCGATCCGTCGAAGGTGCTCAGCTTGCCTGCCTCGTCGGTGAGTACGGACACCAGACGCGTTCCTATGCGTACCGTACTGGCTCCCACCACGACCGATCCCGTGCCTATCCTGCGCCCTGCGGCCGTATTGCCCGCCAGCGGGATGTAGCTGCCGTCCAGATACTGCAACACATAAAACCAGCTCTCGGACCGGGTACGACAGGCATTGCCGTCCGGCACACTGGTAATCAGCTGCAACTGGCCAAGTTGCTGCTGCGGGTCGAGAATCACGCGTTCGCCTGAGCCGGCGCGTGTATCCAGATCAAGATACCAGCCGGCGTGGCTGAGCCAGTCCACCGGCAGCCGGGTGGCGGTGCGGATGCCCACTTCGTCATCAGACAACTGCTGCCTGACCACGTTCGGCAAACTGCGCAGGTTGCCCAGCCCCATGCCGGTCAGAGAATCGCGGAAAGTGTAGATGGACTGCACTGACATATCCTGCACATCGGACAAGCCGAGATAGCGGCCGGTACCCACGCTGACGAGCGGAATTGACTGGCCACCTGAACGTACCAGCGACAGTTCAGGGCGTGTCGTGACCGGCTGCGGCGTGCCATTCCTGATCAGCTGCGCCAGCAGGACCGCTCGCGGGCTGGCCAATGCGCCCGCCTCGTTCAGATCGAAACGCCAGACATTGCCGAGCAAGTCGCCGCCGTAGGCGCGGCTGGCCGTGTTGTCGAGCACATTGTCGATCCACACATTGATCTGTGCGAGGCCGGCCGGGTGAGTGATGCTGCCGGCACCGGTATCGAAGCGCGCAAGCAGTCGCCCGCTGGCGGCATCTAGCACAAACAGCATGCCGCGACCGCTGCCGGGATTGACGTTGTTGTAGCCCGATGTCAGCAGCACGACCCAGCGGCCGTCCCTCAGCTTGGTAATGACCGGGCGCCCGAGTGTGTAGCCCAGCTCGCTGTCGTCCGCCACCGAAAACCGCCACAGGTAGGCGGGATGATCGGGGTCGGTGATGTCGAGCGCATAGTACTCGCGACCTGCGGCGCCAAGACCGCCAACCAGCACAGTGCGCCAATCCGACGCAGCACACGGCGATGCCGGCGCTGAAGGACAGATGTCGCCCGCGACCGGCGTGCCGTCGAGCAGATACTGAAAGCTGTTCGCGAAAGCAGCATCGGCGCTGCGCGGCAGCCTCGGCAGCACGCCAGCCGGAATGAATGCCCAGTGCTCTTCGCCACTGTCGGCGTCGAACGCGTGCAGCATGCCGTCGTTCGCGGCGAGATACACCACACGCTTGCGGTTCGCTGCCACCTGGTCGCGAAAGCCGGCATAGTTCTCATCGGCATACCGAAATGCCGGCGCTCCGACATACAGCGGTTGCGCATTGATCGGCGCACCAAGTACCTGCTCGCGTCGGCGGAACAGGCGCAGCGCATGACCGGTCCTGTCTTCCAGACCGTGATGGCCACGCAGGTAGTTCACCAGATTCGCACCGCCGGCCTGAACCTTGTGCGCGTCGGACAACTGCGCGCACTGGCTGAATTCAGGCGCGGAGCTGGCGGCGCAAGGCGCGGCAAACCAGGCCTGCTCGGTCGGGTCGAGCTCGGCCCAGCGAAATTGCCGCAGCCCGCGTGCGCCGCCGGCCGGTGGAATGTAGATGACGCGCTGGTCCGATACCGGCCCGACACGTTGCGCCAGCCGGGCCGCCGCGGACCACTCCACGGTCGCCGCAACGCTGCCATTCGTCAGGTCGATACGGCGCACCTCGAGATCGCCATCCCAGTAGAGACTGCGGTAGCGGCTGGAGAACAGCAGGTTGTCGCCGGTGGTCGGTTCCTGGCTGCTGGTGGCAGATGCGGAAGCCGCTGCATGGGTCGCGCGGATCTGCGATACCGTCTCCGCCAGTGCACGCGCCAGCGACTCAGGCGTACGCGCACTGAAGTAGCGGCCACCGCCATTCACGGCTGCATGCCAGAGATCATCGATGCGCTCGGGGCCGGCGGCGTAGATCGGGTCAGGCCAGTCGAGCCTGCCATCAACGATCTGGCGAAAATCACCGTCAGCGGCGGTCTCGTAATCTTCGCGGTAGCGCAACAGGCCGCCCGCCCCCAGACCTAGCGTATGGGTCACCATGTGCTGGTGCGAACCGCCCCGCCGGCCCGGTACGACCGGCACGATGTTCTCGCACAGCTGATCGCGCACACCACAATTGCCAAGCGCCGGGCTGCGCAAATCAGTGTCGAAATAGTAGGCGGCGATGTCGGCCAGCGTGTTCCTGCCCTGGGCGGCATCGGTCACTCCGACGAAAGCGCTGGCAACAAGCGTGAGTGAGGTGTCGGCTTCCACCATGGGCGTAACGCTGATTGCGCCGGCCGATGCCGGGGCAACGATGCTGATCCGGTTCTGCTCGGAGAAGGCGCGGTAGCCGTTGAGCCTGATCTGGCCGGCGATCATGGTGGCCAGCCGGGTCGCCTCCGCCAACGGATCGGCGCCATCGGTATGCTGAATGTATGCAAGATTGGCCATTAACGCACGGCCATTGACGCGAATGTTGTAGGCACCGCTGTAGGGCCAGTCGGTGCGGGTGCGCACCAGCCCCACGGTGACGGTGGCAACGCGGTACTCGCGCCCGGTCCGGCTGCCGTCATACATCGGCCTTGGCAGGCGGCTGTCCGGATTGCCCACCGGCGTCTGGCCGTCGATCTGCAACGGGCCGAAACTGGCCGACTCGGCGTCGGTGTTCCAGTAGCCGTCGGTCGACAGGATCGTGTAATTGCGCTGGCACGCATACTGCACCGGGTCGTCGCTGCCCGAGAGCTTGCCGGCGTACAGCCGGCCCGCCTTGGACAACGCGCCGCGCAGCGGGGTGCTCGCCACAGGTACCACCGCATACAGCCGCTCGTAGAACCGTCGCCGGTGGTCGCTGCCAAAATCGGCGATGTTCAGGAAACCGTTGCGCGCCACATCGGCGGTCGGGTCACTGGTGACGGAGAACCCGACACGGAAATTCGCGTCGAGCTGAGCGAACGCGCGTCCGACAGCGGTCTTCATTGCGAGGATGCGCGTCCGGTAATAACTGAACCAGTTGGCGAAATTCTGTGTCTCGTCAGTGCCGCCGGGACCGGAGCGTGCGCCGACCACGACGCGGGTCCAGCGGCGGTTGCCCTGCGGCGTGTCGTCGTAGAGCACGTCCTTGCAATGGTCGTCGGCCGAGTTGTCACCGAGTTTTAGCGGCTTGTCTCCCTTGTAGACAAAATAATGTGCGGGACCGGGCCGGTTGGGCAGGCCGCCGGAGCGCTCCCGGCAGGAATCGCTTTGCCAGCAATCGGACGCAAAGCCGGACGGGTTCGGCGGCACGCTCTCTGCCGATCGCCAGGCCATGAACGCGCTGCCAAGATCAATCGCGCTGGAGTCGGCGCGAAACCCGTCGTAGCGTGCAGCACTGAAGCGCTGCGGCGGATACGCGCTGCCATCCGGCTGCAACGGCGGGTCGTAGCGGACCTGCGGGTTGTAGTAGATCTTGTTGCACAGGCTGCTGCGGTAACCGATCGTGTTTTCATACTGGTTCGCGAAGACTTCATCACCCAGATAGCTCCATTGCATGCTGCCGGAATCATCGAGCATGAACATCAGGTTGGGCTTGACTGGCGCCGCCAGCAGAAAAGATATCGGTGCTGAAGCGAGGTCAGTCAGCGCGAAGGCGGAACCGGCGCGTACAGCGAAGATGACCGCGCAGGCGATGTAAAAGACTGCAGGTCGAAGGGCGATAAGCTTCATCAGAAATGAACCAGGGTCTGGGTGAATGCCGTTGTGCCGCGCGGTCCGCGTACGTGGACGGTGATCCGGTAGTACACGGCATTGACGGGCTGGAAGTGTTTCGCGCTGCCGTAGCTGAGCTGTCCGTGGTTCGGGCTGCCGCCAAGTCCGGACCGGTGCCGCAGGCAACTGTTGGCCGCCATATCGGGACTGCCGCTGCCGCGGCACAGCCGCTCTATCAGGTAGCGCACCACATGGCCTGCGGCATCGACCGGCAATGCCGGTGATGGCTGCACGCACGCGCTGCCGCTGTGTGCGCTGCACTGGTCACCCAGCCAGTCGACGGTGGTGGTCGCGCCGGCGATGTTGCCGGTCAGGTCGAGGCCTGGCCTCTGGCTCGCGTAATAGCCGGCGGCGGGCTGGTCGTCCAGCACGTCGACACCGGCAACGCGGGTCGACAACCAGTCGATGGCAGCCTCGCTGCCGCTCTCGGACGCATGTATCGCCGCCTGCCGAAACGCAAAATTGCCGGCCACCAGCAGGCCGGTGCCGACCGAGCGCACCATGGCGAGCGCGCCCAGACTCATCATCACCAGCACCACGAGTGCAACCAGCAGGCTTGCGCCGCGCGCGGATGGGCAAGTAACGCAGCGGAGGCGGAGGCGGCAGCGCATCAGTCATCTCCCCAGATGAGGTTGCGCAAGGGCACCTCAGTCTGCAGAACGCGATAGCGCCAGCACGACCAGTCGGGCAGATGATCGACGTGAATCGGACGACGCTCGAGCTCGCCGTTCGTAGGGTTACCGGCAAGCCACTGGGGTGCAACGGCATTGCAATCACCGTCAATACGCTGGTCACTGCGAACGACGACCGCGATGCGGATGGCAAGCAGGCGACGCCAGTCGGCCGTATCGAGATGACCGTTACCGTCGGCATCAATGAGGTCATCGCTCCAGTAATTCACCTGCGGGGCCGTCTGTATGCCTGGCCGGGCGTCGAAACCATATTGCAGCTGCAGGCTGGCGATACCGTCGGCGAGGGTCGCACCCACCCACTGCCCACTGTCCGGGAGAAAGCTTTCCATACGCAGGCGCTGCTGGGCATCGACCAGATATCGTCGGTAGCGCAGGGCTCCCGTGTTGATGGCCGCCGAGTTAATGCCGAACACCGTCCCGGGCAACAGGCCCGCCACACTCTGCAGCCGGACCGCGTAGGACGAGCCGGTACCAAAGCCGGCGATTTTCAGCAGGGCGCAATCCGGAAGACCGGCAGACTGCAGCAACAGGTAGTCGCCGACGGCCATGCCCACGGTGGTATCGACCTGTAGCGCGCTGGTGTCGGTGGTGTACGGCGCGATCAGCCAGGCCGGCGGGGCCGAGCCGGCACCGCCGGACAGCGTGTGCAAGCCGTCCGGCGACTCACCGGGACCCGGGGTAATCACGGCCGGCCTGAGGACCATGCTGGCATCGGCCACCCCCGCTGCCGCACGGTGAACCGTGCAACCCAGTGTGGCGGGCAAGCCCAGGCCATGGCCGGCCATGCGCAGTTCGCGTGACATCAGGGTGATCGCGAAAGCGGCGTGGCCCTGTGCGTCGGCCATCCCCGTCACTGAGCGCCGCCTCGCATCGAAACTGACGGCGACGTTTAGCGTCACCAGCATGGCCGCCATGCCAATCGCCAATCCCACCATCAGATCGACCAGGCTCACGCCATGCTGGTCACGGATGAGGGCGTCACGCATGCGCTAGTCGGTAATACGCGTGTGGACGACCAGGCGGTGAGACCGGGCGTCACCGGGGGCTTGCCAGGAGAGCGCGATCGTCACGTCGCGCTGTGCACCGATGCCCACCTGCGGCTGGTTGGCCGTGTCGGACACGCCGGGCAATGTGGCCTGTACGCGTTGCTGCCAGCCGCGATATTCGGGCGCGTCGGGGTCGGCGAAGCGCGTGTTCAGTCCGGCCAGCGTGCGGTCACCCGTCCACATGCGCGCGATCAGGTCAGACGCGAGCAGGCTGGCCTCGCTGCGATAGTGTGCGTTCGCGCCATCCACCAGAGCAGCCGATTGCAGCATCAGCAAGCCGATCAGTCCGATGGAGAACACCACCAGCGCGAGCAATCCCTCGACCAGCGTACTGCCGCGCTGAGGCAACCAGTCCGGAACGGTACGCATGATCGTCCTGGCGCTCAGCGGCACTGCCGTGGCTCACGGGTTGCCACCGGATCGCAGATGCGCGCCATGCCGTGCGCCGAAACCTGAACCACCAGCCGGCGCGCGGGCTCGCCATCGATATGGATCACGTCGATGCGCGCGACCTCGTTTCCGTTCGCGATGGCGGGCGCGCTGCCGACCGCATCGAAGCTGACGCTGGCCGGCATGCCTTCACCGGCCACCAGCGCCGTGCCGAAGGGCGGCATACCCGCCAGCGAAGAGGCAGCCCAACGTATCCCGCCCTGCTGAGCGACCGGCTGCCGGCGGATCGTGGCAGGACAGTGCACGGACACCTGCACGCAAGCGAGCGTCCAGCCGGCACGCCCTTGTGCGTCACTGAGGACGAGCCGCACCCCGGCATTGCGGGCGATGGCCTCGGCGCGTGCTGCCTGCAAGGCCGTCAGTAGCGCGCCGGCGCTACTGCGGACTTCCAGGTCGCGCACCCACCCGCCGAGCGAAGGCACGCCTGTCGCAAGCAGCACGGCGCTGACCGCCAGCACCACCAGCGATTCGACCAGCGATACGCCGGAAGCACGTACGCGGCGCGCAGCGTTCAGCATGGGCTGCCCCGCCTCACCACCCAGCAGTCGAGCGGCGCCAGGCCCCATGCTTCGGGCAGCGCGATGGTGCGCGCATTTCCGCTCTGGTCGAGGGTCAACGCAAATCCGCTCATGGCATCGCCGGCGACACCCGTGGCGGTCAGCACGAACGACTGCCCGTCTGGCGCCGCCGTGCAGCGGAAAGAAAAGCGCCGGCCGGGCGGCAAGGTGACACCGCAGGCCGGCCCGTTCAGATAGCTTCGGTTGTCCTGGTAGTACTGTTCGAGTCGCATGGCCGACAGCAAGAGGCCGCTCGTGGCTTCAGGCAGGAAAGAACGTTGCAGATGATCCTGGTAGGCAGGTATGGCGAAGGCGGCGATGATCGCTGCAATCGCAAGGGCGATCATCAATTCGACCAGACTGAATCCGGCTTCGGTGGATACTTCAGGCATCGCTGGGAATTCCGTGTAACAACGCGGCGGAACAGCATGCAAAAGTTTTTCCAAACGCGAAGTACTTATTAGTGCCTCAGACTAACAATTCAGCATGATCGAGCGATAAATGCCCAACTCGATACGGTGAACGACCGGCGACTTGCCCATCTTCTGCCGGCCTGCAGGCACGCAAACGCTTGCACAGCGCGCACCGCAGGGTGCCGTCAGCCAGCACAGAGGAAAAAGCGGGAAGAAAAGCGTGGGGATGGAATCGTATTCCCGCTGAAGCGCAGCAGCGGCTGCGAAGCGGGCGAAACCAGGCGAAATCAGGCCGTGGCCGTGTCCTGCTCGGGCAGTACGCAGGCTTCGATGACCCGCAGGTCGTTGTCGCGCGCAAAATCACGCAGGAACAGGTAAGCCAGCGGCTCAAGGGCGTGCAGTCGCCCGTCGACGAGCACTGAGCGCACGCCTTCGATCAGTGCGGGTGTCACGTACGGGGAATAACGCAGGTGCCGGTCGAAACCATGCGACTCTTCAGGGTGGAAGCGGCTCATGATGCCGCACAGGCGATCGGCCCAGTCGCTGGGCCGGAATGGCCGGCCTGCACTGGTCAACCCCTGGATGATGAAGTCCGTGGCAGGAGTCGCAGTGTCAGGTTCGGAGGCCATGGGTAGCCGTTCTTTCAGTAGGCATGACGGAAGGCTGCAAAGCCATTCTGCGGCAGCGCAGCAATTCCGCTATCTTACTCAAGACTCGGCTACCGAGCAAAGCGAATCGATGATTCTTGTGGCAGGGGCAAGCAGTTTTTTGCCGCCCGCATCGCTAGCCCAGCCAGTTGGCAACCGACACGATCAGCAGCAGCAGTATCCACAGCAGCATGGCGCGCCAGATCAGGCCGACGGTACTTTGCAGCGCGCGCAGTGACGGTTCATCGCCCGGCAGGATCTCGACATCGGGATGGGATTCGAGTGCCGTTACGTCCACGGCCGGCATGTCCGGCGCGTACTCGGCCGGCGTTCCCAGCCGTACGCCCATTGCACCGCCGCCGGCGGACAGGATGATGCCGACCGACTCATCAGCCCAGCGCCGCGCGAAATTGCGCCACGCATAGACGGCATCCTCGAAATTGCCGACGATTGCGAAGGCGACGGCCGTCAGCCGGGCCGGGGCCCAGTCGATCACATAAAACGCTTTTTGCGCAAAGACGCCGAACGGTTCGCCTTTCAGGTGCTCGGGCTCGTTCCACGATCGCGCGATGTATTCCGCCACGCGGTACAGCACAGCGCCGGCCGGCCCGAACGGCATCAGCAGCCAGAAAAACACGCCGAACACGTTACGATGAGTCGTGACCAGCGCGCGTTCGACGGCGATTCGCGCGACTTCCCGGGCATCGAGCTCGGCGACCTCCAGCCGCGTCCACTCGGCCAGCAGCCGGCGCGCCTCAGGCAGCTGGCCGTCGTTCAGCGCCACCTGGATCGCCGTGAAGTAATGGCTGTAATGACGGAAGCCGAGGGTCAGGTAGACGATCGCGATGGTCCAGGCGAGCTGGGCCAGCGGTCCGACGTAGGCGAGCAGCCAGTGGACCAGCAGGGTCGGCACGACCAGCACACTGATCATGACCAGCCAGCCGAGACGGCCATGCTCGGCGCGCCCGGCATTGAAACTGCGCTCGATGCGGGCAGCCAGCGCCACGATCCACCCATAAATCGGGTTGTCCTTGCGTAGCGGACGAAACTGTTCCAGCAGCAGCACGCACAGGATGGAGAACAGTGTCATGGGCTCGGTCCGTATTGATTTCTCGACAGGCGCTAGCTTAACAGGTGCGAACGCCCCTGCCGTGCCGCGCAGCGCGCCTCAGTCGGCGCGCAGGAAATGGTAGAGGTTGCGCAGCATCGCCGCCGTCGCCCCCCAGATGAAGTAATCGCGGTAGGGCATCGCATAGAAGCTGCGTCGGCCCGGGCGGTTCGGTATCACCGCGCTGCGTCGCTCGTGGTTGGCACCGTCCATCAAGTGGCTGAGCGGCACCTCGAAGATCTCCGCAACCTCGAATTCATCAGCTGCCAGCGCGAATGGCGGATGTACCAGCGCGACCACCGGAGTCACGGTGAAGCCGGTACCGGTCTGGTAGTCGGGAAGACTGCCGATGACCTCGATGTGCTGCCTCGCCAGACCGATCTCTTCTTCAGTTTCGCGCAGCGCGGTGGCCACCGTGTCGCTGTCTTCCGGATCGAACCGGCCACCGGGAAAACTGACCTGGCCGGCATGGTCGTGCAAGTGGGCGGTGCGCAGTGTCAGCAACATGTGCAGCGCATCGGCCCGGACCACGAGCGGCACCAGCACTGCCGCCGGCACCGGTGGCCGGCCGCTGAAGTTCATCTCGGCTTCGGCACCGAACTCGGGTGTCCAGATGACCGGCTCACGGAAGCGCTGGCGCAACCAGTCAGCTGACAGGCGTGCTGATGGCACGGCAGGTTCATTGGCCGGCGCATCGATCTGCGCCTGAGTCGGGTCGAATACGATCTTGCTCATGTTCGTGCATTAAAGAGGCGTGGCATGCCAGCCGCTCCGCTGAAAGCAAAAAAGGGCACGCAAGGTGCCCTTTTCCACATCGCCGAGGCGATTACTCTGCAGCGGCTGCGCGACGGGTCGGCAGCTTTTCGCGGATACGTGCGGACTTGCCCGAACGCTCGCGCAGGTAGTACAGCTTGGCGCGGCGAACATCACCGCGACGCTTGACTTCGATCGACGCGATCAGCGGCGAGTACAGCTGGAACGTACGCTCGACGCCTTCGCCCGACGAGATCTTGCGGACGATGAAGTTCGAGTTCAGGCCACGGTTGCGGC
>JACCDS011142196.1_pt1 | contig 36876 bp, 29 predicted proteins | sample 7446441 | NCBI WGS metagenome assembly JACCDS01 (sample SAMN15323445, study PRJNA562643) | freshwater metagenome | isolation source: river surface water | place: USA:Blue River Watershed | collected 2017-08-17
ATCTTTATTTAGAGATGTGCAAGCCAACATCTTTAAGAGCGACTTCTTTGATCAGTTGCTAGCACGGCTTTTTGCGTTGGTAATTAAAGAAATGATGGATCCAACTATTGGCATCAATAAAATAAAGCATATCCAAAAGTAGGTAGCTCGTGAGGTAGTTGGTTTTGATTGTTTAAATTGAAAAATAGCCACTATAGGCAATACAATTATTAAAATACACATTGTAATTGTCCAAGCGAAGAGCCCTTCAGTAGGTGACATATTCTAAATATTTTGCTATGAATTGATTGCTTTTTTATAAGAGTTCGCCTTTAAATCAAGTACAAGAAAGGAACTGTTTGATTGCACTATTCGATATTTCTTGTGGAGAGGTCGTTTACTAGGGTACAACTACTTTCTATTTTGTATGCAATTAAACCACCACAATTTTAATATTGGTTCTTGAAAAAAAGAAACAATTGGCGTACTTAATTATTTTAAGTGCGCCAATTGTTTGATTATGATAGTTGTTATTTTATTAATTCTTTCAGCGTTTCGTACTGTTTGTTGAAATCGTAGCTCGAATTCAATGTGGTTTTTACCAATTCGCCAGATTTGTTGAATAATAATGGATAATCATTATAAATAGAATTGTATTTGCTCCTCAAAAACGATATGTCTTGCCTAGATATTCTATAATGATAGCCTCGTATTTGTTTGGCATAATTTTTCCATGCGTCTTCGGGTTCGTCATCTTGACCAATATTTACAAATACAATGGGCGCATCTTTGAATAGCTCCCTGAGCAAATTTTTTTCCGTCATCCTAAAAATGCCTCTCAACTCTCTTTGCAAAATGGTTACAATAACAAATTTGCCTTTGTGCTGGTCTACAATGTCTTGTAGTATATTTTCTGTAGTTGTGGTGGGCAGTTTGGCAATCACGGAACCCTCAATAGGCGGTTTGGAATTGTTGATCGCTATTTGGTTAGATAGCATTTTGAGGTAGCTTGCCGATTTAGCAAGGTCTATTTTGTTTGCAAGATCGTCTTTGGTTAGGTCTTCAATGTTGTTTATCCTTGACATTTCTTTCTCAAAAAGCAGCATATCATGTGTCCAATCGGGCAGTTGAAAGTACTCTTGAAGGTATTCCAAATCGGTTTTGCCCAATATATTGTTGTTGAAGTTGGTAAGCTGGCTTTGGTATTTTGTTTTGAAGTTTTGAGTAGCTACAGTCAATTTTTCCAAATCAAAATCATTGGTGCCCATTTCGTCTTTAGCGTTATTTAGTTGCTCATACAGCATGGTTTCCTCGGTTGTGAGTACAGTACCTTTTTGTTGTAGGTAATTGATAAAAGATAGCATACCCGGTTTGGGTTTGCCAAACTCTTCATTGTTGATCATTTTGTATTTTACAAGGCTTGGGTAGCCCAATTCGTACAAAATAGAAGAATCGGCAAAGGCTTTTACTAGCGCAGTTCTGTAGCCCGTATCGGTATTGACCGATGTGTACTTGTAACTGAAGTTCGTTTTGTTTCCTTTGCGCACTTGTGCTTCTTGAAACTGTTTTTGTGCTTGATAATAATTCAGTAATCCGTAAGCATACGATGCATTTGCACAACGCTTGAGCAAGGTTAATTGCGCTGCGTTAATGGTATTGAGACTGTAGAGTTGCAGCATTTTGGCTAGCACTTGGTTGTATTTTTCAGTTACTTGTTTTCGGTACAATGCTGGAGCATTTACGTAAGAACTGTCCTTTATAAAATTCTCATGCTTTATTGATTGAATTTCGTTGCTCAATTTTGCCATCAAATTGTTTATGTATGCATTGGTACCCATCATTAGCATGTTGGGTTCTTTGTACTTATCTGAAAGTCGTATTAAATTTTTACCGGTATATCGACGCGACCAGTTGTCGTCGAGAAATAAGGTATTTACACTACCTGGCGTCACATAAAACGATTGCCCCAAACCACTATAACTGTTAAATTTGTACGACTTGTTCATAGATACAAACTGGGGAAACATTACCGGAATATCGAATTGAAAATAGCCGTCTTTGTGTAGTAGGGCATAAAACTTTCCGTGTGTATTTTCCAAAATCATCATTAACGGTTTGATGATGGTAACATCGTTCAAGTATATTTTAATTTTTGCCCTGTTTTTGGGGGCGGTAGTAATTGTTGAAGGTGCTATGTTGTTGTTGATTTTTAATTCGAGTGCATCAACCGGTAATTTTTTTGTGCAAATAATTGCTTCAGTGGCCTTTGTACCAATTTTGCACAGCCCCCTGCCCATGTTTTGTACATACAATTGTATTTTTTCTTTTTCATTGATTAGTTCAATTGTCCACTCGTTTTGGTGATTGGTTACTTTTCCATAGTGCCAAATTTGGTTGTTGTAAATAGCAATACTGTCTTGAAAACCAACAATCCAAGTCAAGTTATTTTTTTCATCCAACCAATTGCCCGCAATTTCTTCCGGTAGTAGTCGTGCCTCCTCTTGTAGTTCTATGTCAAAAATTTTCCAAGTCGATTTGGCATTTTCAATGAAATGCATCTTTTTCAAGTCCTTAGGTAGCGGTGGGTAAATCAGCGCAAAGCGTATAGGAGTAGAATCTTTCACCTCCCATTTTTCGCCACAACGTACCGCCATGCCTCTTGTTCCTTTCATGTATATTTTGGGCGTACCATTGTTGGGATCTAAGTAACTCGCGGTGTCAATGGTCATGGAACTGTTTTTGCCCGAAAGCTGTATGAAAAAGTGCAGTATTGTTGCTGTGTCGCTCCGCTCAATTTTTTCTAATTGCAAACTTCTGCTGTTGGCATATTTGAATCGAGGGAAATGGATGGTGGATGTTTGGGCAAAAGAAAGTTGTAGTAGGCAACTGTACGTTGCTAGCAAACATAATAAGCAAGCTTTTTTCATAAGTGGTAAATGCAAGATGGTTATTTAAGAGTTGCAAGATGTTCTTTTTTTACTATTCTTAGGGTATATGTTTGTTAATTTTTATGTCCTTTTTTTAAAAAATGTAATTTTTTCTTGTTTAAAGTTATTTGTACTACAATGAATGCTAGTGATGGTTGGAGTTTGGAATAGTAGATGGACTTGTTTTTTGTTGATATGTTTTGCATGCGTGAGGGATTGAAGCGGTTACCCCACAGCCAACATCCTGCAAAGGTGTTGGCGAGGAGTAAAAGCGAAAAGCCCGACCCGTAAGGGGCACGCCCAACAACCTCATTGTAAACAAGAGATTTGAAGTAATAAATAGAGCAATATTTAAGGATTCATAAGTTGTAATATGGCCACCTCCATTGGTGGCAGGGTAATTTGTTGTTGGTAGGTTTGTTGCGTAAGTATGTGCCGCATAGGGGCGGAGAGGGAAACTGTTTGTGCAGCATCGGAAAAGTTTATCAAGTACACATAACGTGTTTGTTTGTTTTGTAGTTCGGTAATGTCTACTAAAGGGCTGTTGGCAGAGGCTAATGGAACGATTTTGGCATTGGTTACCAAGTGTTGTATTAATTGATTGGCTAGCGGAACAGATGGAATGGTGCCCATATACCATATTTGTCCTTTGCCCAAAGTGCGTTTGGTAATAGCGGGTTGCTGTTGCAAAAAGCGTGAGCTATATGTGGCGATTACTTGTGTTTGTTGTGGGTCAAATACATCGTACCACAAGCTTCCGGTAAAAGGGGTAGTAAGCGAATCCCATTTTATACCCGTTTTTTCGGCTTGAATTAGCGAATATTGTTCTTTCATGGCAATGCCGGCCAATTGTTCTACACCGGGGTGAAGCATTTTGCCAAAGGAATGCATATTGGTATTGCGCAGGCCCGTCATGCAAGTAAGCAAAACAATACTTCCTTTTTCTGCCGCTTTTTGCAAATGGGTGAGCAATTGGGGGTTGAGCACCACTTGCGAAGGAACAATGATGATGGAGTATCCATCTAACGAATCGGTAGGGGCTATGACATTGGTAGTAATACCTTTTTCGCGCAAGGCACGATAGTAGGTGTATACATGGCGCATATATCTAAAGTCAGCACTAAATCTGCCATCTTCAAAAGCCCAATCGCAATGAAAATCGCGAATAACGGCAGCTTTGGCTATTGGGAATGCATTGCCCAGTAAGTTGCTGATGTTGGCTAATTCTTTTGTGGTTTGTTGTACTTCAAAAAAACGTCTTCGCGGAATATTGTCGGCATCCATTATGCCGCTCATCATGTGCTCGTGTGCTACTTCGAAAGTACGGTAGGGGAAAAAGAGTACAGCCGAAGCGCCGTGTGCTTTTTCTTGATGGCTCCACAAACGTACCATGCCGGGTGGAATGATTTTGCGTTGTTTTCCTGCCGTTCTGGCAATTTGAGCCTCGGTTACCCAAAAAGGTTTATGCAAAGTGCCTCTTATTTGCGATAAAGCCATGGAGGCCATCGCCGGGTGGTAGTCAAATTGATCAACTGGGCCATATTCGTTTTCCAAAGTCCATGTAAAAGGATAATTATCTATAGAAAGTACATCGCAGTATTTAGCAAGCTCGTACATGTCAAGTTTATAGAGGAAACCACTAGAACAGATGTTGTGGGTAATTTGAAAACGATTGTTTACTTGCTTAATAGCATTGCGTTGAAGGTTGAAAAAGTCGATGGTACAATCGGAGTAAAAGTGTTGGTAATCGGTAAAGCAGCCGGGGTTATCGCCTTTTCTTGGTAAAAATACTTGTGCAAACGAGGTAATGTTTTGGCTCCAAAAACGCAAGCCCCATGCCTCGTTTAGTGCCTCAACAGAAGTGTATTTGTGTTGCAGCCATTTGGAAAAAGCTTTTTGGCAGTAATTGCAATAGCAATAGGGTTCTTCGGCCATCAATTCGTTATCTATTTGAAAGCCGGTAACATAAGGGTTGGTAGAAAAAGTAGTAGCTAGTTGCGTAGCCAATTGGCGTACATACTGCCTGTACAGAGGATGATTAAGACAAGCATGTCGTCGTTTGCCATAGGGTTTTCTACTGCCATTTTCGGTAACCTGCATAATATCACCGTGGGCATCGTACATCCATTTGGGTATGGCTGCTGTGGGTGTGGCTATGAGCGATGCAATGCCATGAGCCCCCAACGTATCAACGGCTTTCTTGAGCCATTTTGGATGATAAGTAGTAGCATTGGGTTGCAGCAATGACCATGCAAAATCGGCCATGCGTACAACTTGCAAACCTGCTTTGCGCATATTGACGGCGTCGGTGGATACTTGCTGCAGCGGGTAATGCTCGGGATAATAATCGGCACCCATGACCCAACTTTGGGCTAGGCTAGGCAGCGAGCAAATACAGTACAACATCCCAAAAGCAATGTATTTCATATAGCAATTGTTTTAAAGCCTAGTATTGATATCTAGGTTATATAAAGATTGCGCAAATGAAATTTACTCGGTGGAGCCAATGTTGCAGATATTGTTTGTTGGGTATCAAAATAAATAGGGAGACGAAAATGGTGTTTGCCAGTGGTAAAAATGGCAATGGTTCGAAGTACTTTGTAGTTTATGTTACACAAAAGTTTCTTATAAATAAAGTTGTTTTTTGAGGTGTTACCAAGGTTCCTCGTTACAAGCCTGGGGCGGAAGCGAAGTTTGCCGTTTGTTGTATTCTGCTTGTTGCCATCTTGCTATCATTAAATCTGCAATTAGTAAACCGGCATTTGTAAGTGGTTGCTCGGAAAGTAGTTTTTTTAACTTGGTTTCGCTGATGTCTATACGATACAACAAATAAATTAGGTAATCGAAATCGAGGTTGATTAACTGATTTATATATTGAACCAATTCGGCGGGTGGCAATAACTTAATTTCTGCTAAACTTAACTTGTTTAACATAGGAATTATTTAATAAGCTGATTGTTTTCTGAAAACCCCAAATATAAACTTGGTAGTGAAAAATACTGCCAATTACAAATGCATACAAAGTAGCAGTTTTAACGGCATAGTTGAAAGCCAAAAATAGAGGAGTTTGTAACAGTAATGGCGCAATGATGGTTTTTATGGCTAAAATGCTGATAAATAAAATAAGTGAAGTGCTAATTAATTGTTTCATAACACAGGGAGGTTTTTAATTTAATATTTTTCTATTACACCTAATCCAAACAATGCAAAATCATATTTTACAGGGTCGGTAGGGTCTAACATTTTAAGGTATGTAGTCAGTTGCAGTGCTGTTTGCCAATTAATTTTATTCTTTGGAATTAACTGAAAACGTTCAGCTACACTTGCTACATGCAAATCTATAGGGCACACAAGTTGGGATGGACTAATATTCTGCCAAAGGCCAAAATCAACGTGCGAAGCATCTTTTCTGACCATCCAACGTAGGTACATACATAAACGTTTGCAAGTAGCATTTTTATAGGGTGCGGCAATGTGTTTTTCTGTGCGTACGGGGTATGGGTGCATGAAAGAAAATACATACTGTCTAAATCCGTTAAGGGCATTTTCGATAGTAGTATCGTTTGGCTGCATCCATCGAGTAAAAGCAGTTTGCAAAGAATGGGATTGCAGATAATGGAATTGTAAAAAAGCAATAAGGTAAAGAACATCTGTAGCTTGAAACGTTCGGTGTTTAAAGTTTAGGAACTTTTTTAGGTCGCTCTCTTGGTGATGTTTACAAAATTCGTAAGGGGCGTTATCCATCAACGCTAGTAATTCGGTTGTTTTGTTTATAATGATGGTTCTATTGCCCCATGCAAAAAGCGCAGCAAAAAAACCGGCAATTTCAATGTCTTGAAGTTGCGTAAATCTGTGTGGTATACAAATTGGATCGTTGGCAATAAATGCCGGTTGATTGTATTGAACCACCTTTTGGTCGAAGAATGTTTTTAAGTCAATAGCGTTTTTTGGATCAAGATACATGCTACAATATATTAAAAATACCCATCGCAATTATGACTAAACTTAATTACGATGGGTATTTTTTGAACTACAATGAAGTATTCCTAGTGAGGATATAAGGCGTTCTTGATTTTTTCGGCCAAATCGGTTAGGTGTATGCGGGTCATATAGTCGGTATTGGTATTGGCAGCAAGCAGCATTTGTTTGTGCAATTGCTGTAGTTTGGCGCGTGCTATAGACGGCAAATCGGTGCGTTTTAATTCGGAAGTATGATTAACAAAATTAATGAGTTTGTCTACATAGCTTTTTTGCAAAGTTCGCCTATAAGTATCAGTGGCTTTGTTGTTGGTCATTTCAGAAAATAAACCATTTTGTACATCGTTCAAAAGTTCTATTGTAGTATATGCATTGGCTGCACCAAAACGATCTGCGCACCATTGTAAGCGCATCAGTCTGTCGGTATTCAATAAGCTATTTAGTGCACTTTCTTGAAGTCCGAAAACAGGATCTTGAAAAGAAGGGTTTTCGCATTTATTCAGGATGTCTTTGTTCAACAACCAATAAGGGGTTTCAAAAACTTGTTGTTGCAAAAACAGTAATGCATTTTTTTGGTGCTGTTTAGGCGTTATTTCAAATACGGCCGTTTCTTCTTCTGCACTTTTGGGTGTTTCGTATACACCACCAATGTTGCGCATTACATGCCCTACATATCTACGAAACTGATTGAGCAGTTGCGTATACATTTCGTCAAGGCTTTCGTATAAGTTAGCCTCTTCTTTAGTCCACTGAGGTAGGCCAACAATAATGCGTTTTAGGTTTTTGATACCATAATTACTAGCAGCTACGGCATCATCGCTCAAATCTTCGCTTTGAGTACGTGGGTCAGTTACGTTACCAAATTCATAAGTGCCAAACCAAGTACGTGGATTTTGGGCAATGGTTTGTTTAATGAGTTGGTTACTTGCTTTTTTTTGTGCTTCTTCCGTATTGCCCGGAATATATCCATATCCCCATCTAATAGCCCAAATATCGTAATCGCCAATACGTGGGTACAAGCCTTTAGCAGATATATTGTCCTCTGGTTGTGCTACATAATTAAATCGAGCATAATCCATAATAGAGGCCGTGTGTCCATTAGCTTCTACCCAAGCTTTGTTGCGTAAATTTTCTACCGGTGTTTTGCTACTGCTACCCATGTTGTGCATCAAGCCAAGCGTGTGTCCTACTTCGTGCGATGAAACAAAACGAATTAAATCGCCCATCAAATCGTCATCAAATTTCATCTTTCTAGCTTTTGGATCTACGGCGGCGGTTTGTATCATGTACCAATCGTGTAGCAGTTTCATTACATTGTGGTACCAACCAATATGGCTTTCCAATATTTCGCCACTGCGAGGATCGTGTACATTGGGACCATAGGCATTTTCAATGTTAGAAGCAAAGTAGCGCAATACCGAGAAACGCGCATCTTCCAAACTCATAGTAGTATCGTTTTCGGGCCATTCTTTTCCTTGGATCGCATTTTTAAACCCCGCTTTTTCAAAAGCAATTTGCCAATCGTTGATACCAGCAATCAAGTATTGTCGCCATTTTTTGGGTGTAGCAGGATCTATATAATAAACAATAGGTTTTTTGGGTTCTACCAAACCACCTTTTTTCCATTTTTCTACATCTTCATCTTTGGGTTCTAGCCTCCACCGGATGGCGAAAGATTTGTTTTCGGCGCGTTGTTGTTGATCTGAAAAAATGGTTAAATCTTCCTGAAAATAACCAACCCGTTTGTCCCAAAAGCGTTTTTGCATAGGTACTTTAGGCAGTACAATAAAAGAGGTATTCAATTCCATGGTCACAGCACCGGCATCTGCCGCCGCAGGCAAGTTTGATCCGCTAAAAATGCTACCTGGTAGCGAAGGGCCAGAACTTGCCGAAAACGTTTTTACCGTACGTACCTCTACGTTTTGCGGATAACTGTTAATCGACTTAATATAACTTCTATCTAGGGCAAGCGCCATGAAATTATACTTACGCTTAATGGAGGGGCTCATACTCACAATTTGATTATCGCCTTTAAAAAAATCCGTCACTTCAATTACATAACCCGAACTGTCTTTGGAGTAAGCCGCGATAGGAAACACCGCAGCAATACTGTTTACATTCGAATTGGTTACGGCTTTGTAAATAGCCTCGGTAGAGTCGGCTGTATTAATGAGTGTTACTGTCCTAATAAAAAGGTTGTCGCTTGGTCCCTTTTCAAAAAGCAGTGTTTGTTGATTGGCAATTTCGCCACCATAACCGGCACCACTTGGTACTTTTGCAAGTCGGCTCACAGCCATAATTTCCAATCCTAGTATGCTGTCTGCAATTTCTAAATAATATTTTTCTTCTATTTTATGAATGGTAAATAAGCCCTTTTTTGTAACAGCTTTATCGGTAATGATATCTTTATACGGTTTGGGTTTGTTGTCTATTTTGGGCAATGCAGGAGGTAGGCCGGGTGTTGCAGTAGGCGTAGCACTGCCTTCGGTTGGGGCTTTTTTGGTTTGTGAAAACCCCAAGGGTATACTTAAGCTGAAAATGAATCCATACAGTAATAACTGTTTCATAAATAGTGCATTGAGTTTAGAAAATGATTTTTAAAGATAGTATGCAAGCATTGAAAATAAAACAGCGTTGTTAAAAAGGTTGGAGTAACGGGCAATAACAAGGATACAGGGTAGGTGTATAGGCTCTGACAAGTTGTAACGATGAGATATTCGCAATTAAAGAAACTATTAATGTGTAAAAAGTACTCATTAAAAGCTGCATTTAAATGGGAGAAGATTATATTTGCACGAAGTATAAACTAGGATTGCTTGAAAAAAGTGGGTATCATTGACTGGTTCAAAAACTTTGATAGAAATGATAAACGGCATTTTTATCCCAAAAAATCTCAAGTATATTTGTTTTTTGTTAAAATTTTCACATAACAGGTTTTAACAAATAGTTATCAAAATAAAATTTTGCATTTCAAACGCATTTTTCGTTAGAATTGCGCAAACATTTCTTATTCATTAGTAATTATAAACCTAAAATCAACAAAAGTCATGGCTGAGATTAAACCAACTGCTACAGCTTCAAAAAGCAGCGCGACTGCACAACCACAAAAACGTAGTAACATCATTGCTACCATTGCTCCAATTGTTTGTATCATCCTTGGATACTTAATTTGGCGTTTTTGGATAGGTAGCCCTGATAATTTTACAAAAGGTAAAGAAAACGGCGGTTTTTGGCCAGAACGTGAAGGGCCTATAGGTGGTTTTGCTAAAATGTACCTAGGTGGTATCATTGTACCTATTTTGATCGGTTGTTTTTTAATTGTATTAACTTTCGTAATTGAGCGCTTACTTACTGTTACTAAAGCAGCAGGTAAAGGAAACATTGCAGAATTTATTAGAAAAGTACAATTTCACTTAGCAAACAAAGATGTAGATAAAGCTTTGGCTGAATGTGACAAACAACAAGGAAGTGTTGGTAACGTAATGAAAGCAGGTTTGCATAAATACAAAGAAATGATTGCAAATGGCGAATTGAATACCGACCAAAAAATATTGAATATTCAAAAAGAAGTTGAAGAAGCAACCGCATTAGAGTTACCGATGTTGGAAAAAAACTTGGTATTCTTATCTACAATAGCCTCAGTAGCCACCCTAATTGGTTTGTTAGGTACTGTATTAGGTATGATTCGTTCATTCTCTGCTTTAGGTGATAGCGGTGGTGGCGAAGCTGCACAAGCTTTATCGCAAGGTATCTCAGAAGCCTTGTACAATACCGCTTTAGGTATCGGTACTTCTGCAATAGCCATCATTATGTACAACGTATTTACCACTCGTATCGATGGTATCACTTTCGGTATTGACGAATCAGGATTTACACTTACACAAAGCTTTGCAGCTAACTACAAATAATTTTTTTGTAGTTCCTTTATGGAAATTTGTGAAAGTTGTATCTAAATAATCAAAACCGCATAAACATAATAGAATGTCTAGACCTAAATTGCCGAGAAAGAGTACTTCGGTAGATATGACAGCAATGTGCGATGTGGCTTTCTTGTTGTTGAGTTTCTTTATCTTAACTACCAAATTTAAGCCATCAGAAGCAATACCTGTTGTTACTCCCAATTCGGTTGCTAACAAAGTAGCACCTGAAAAAGACTTGGTATTGATTACAATAGATAAAGACGGTAAAGTGTTTTTATCAATGGATGATGAGCAAAAAAAAGAATACATTGCTAATACCATCATTCAAACCAAAAATTTGAAATTGGACGTTAAGGCATTTAAAAAAGCTTCCTTTTTTGGAGTAGCTTTTAGCCAATTACCTTCATTTTTAGCACTTCCCGAGGAAAACAGAAAAGCAAATATATTGCCGGGTATTCCTTGTAAAGATAGTGCTAGTAATGAATTAACAGAGTGGATGCGTATTGTTACAAGTGCCTATCAAGGACAAAAAATGAATTTGTTGTTGAAGGGCGATAACCAAGCCAAATACCCCGCTTTTGAACAAGTAATTGAAGCGTTTAAAAAGAACGATCAACTAAAATTTCAAATGGTAACCAATCCCGAAAGTGTACCAATGGGATCTGATTTGTGGAAGCAAAGTCAAAAAGGTGCACCAAAAGAAGGGTAGTTTACATCACATTATTCACTAAAACTAAATTCTACCACTATGGCAGAAATGGATACCTCGTCGGGTGGTGGTCATAAGAAAGGCCCCGGCGTCAAAAAAGGAAAAAAGCTATCCACCAGAGTAGACTTAACACCGATGGTAGACCTAGGTTTTTTGCTTATTACCTTCTTCATTTTTACTACAACCATGAGTCAGCCAACCGCAATGCGGCTCAACTTACCCAAAGATGTAGATAATCCTGATGATCAAAATAAAGTAAAAGAATCTGCGGTACTAACTATTATGTTAGGAAAAGATAATAATGTATTTTATTACGAAGGTCAATTAAAACCAGATGCCTCAAATTTTAAGTCATCTTCTTTCAAAGAAATTCGTGATGTTATTATCAATAAAAAGAAAAATACTAGTGCCAATGACTTGGTAATGGTACTTAAACCAAATGCTGATTGTAATTACAAAAATGTAGTAGATATTTTGGACGAAATGAGCATCAATGTTATTAAGAGATATGCCGTTGTGAAAATTAGTGATGTGGAATCAAAATTGATTCAAATTACTGAAGCATCAACGCCGGCAAAATAAAATCTTTGTTGCTCAATAACATTAGCATTAGGATGTTCTGATTCTATTACAAAATAACTGAACAATGGAAACCAATAAAATTTTAAACGCTGATATCCTTGATATCATTTTTGATGGCAAGAACAAGGCATACGGAGCATATGATCTCCGTAAAACTTATAATAAGCGTATTGCGCTAGCATTGGGTGGTACATTGGCTCTTATTGCAATTCTTTTTACAAGCACTATTGTTGCAAAATCTTTTAAAACAGAAAAAAAAGCTGAAATAATCGTAGAAGATGTAGCATTGGAAGATGTAAAAAAAGAAGATAAGAAAAATGAACCGCCACCGCCACCGCCACCGCCAAGGCAAGAACCGCCAAAAGTGGAAATTACTAAGTTTACACCTCCCAAAATTGTAAAAGATGAAGAGGTGAAAGAAGATGATAAGCCACCTGAACAAGAAAAATTGGAAGATACCAAAATTGGTAAAATCAACCAAGAAGGTGAAAAGGACGAAGGTAAAGTAATTGCTCCTGTAGAAAGTGGAACAGGAACGGTTGCAGCCCCTAAAGTAGAAGAAGACTATGACAAGGTTTTTACTACAGTACAAATAGAATCTGAATTTCCCGGAGGTCCGGACGCTTGGAGAAAGTACTTAGAGAAAAATTTGAATAGCGATGCTCCTACTAGTAACGGTGCACCTCCAGGAAAATATACAGTGGTGCTTTCTTTTAAGGTAGATAAAAACGGAGCCGTAAGTGATATCAATGTTGAAAGAGATCCAGGTTACGGAACCAAAGAAGAGGCAATCAGGGTAATTAAAAAAGGTCCCTCTTGGAAACCCGCTAACCAAAATGGTAGATTGGTAACTTCTATCAAGAAGCAGGCCATCACATTCTTGGTAAACGAAGAATAAGTTGGTATAATATCATCAGTTTAATACAAAGGCCATCTCAAATTATGAGATGGCCTTTGTATTAAACAACGGTTATGCAGATTGTTGCATCAATTACTCTCGACAATAACGGGTTAGTAGGGTGTTTTAAGTATCACTTCTTGTATAAATAGTAAACGGGCTAAAGCAAGGTAAAAATAGATGAGTAAACCAAGTAGTACTTATTAACAACATTTATCACTCAATACGCAGGGAACTTAAAAAGTTTTGATACACCATTCTCCAAGGTAACCAATCCGGTTGTGATGTTAAAAAATGGTTGTGAAAAATTGTGATGAATGTTCCGTTGACCTGTTGCACTACATGTAAGTAGTGTTGTAACTGTTTTTCGGCTTCCTCAGGGGTCAATTTTTCCTCAAAAATGGCATTGGCATCCATGTAGCAGAAAGGGTGTACTGTAAGGGCTGTTGGCTTATTAACGGCCAAATTGAACCACTGAAAAGGTCTGGCGAAAGAGGCTCGAAAGCCATTAATACTGCCATATCCCATTGAGTAATCGTGTGTTATGCCCAATAGTATTAGTTGCTCATATGTTTGGGGCAATGAAAATTGGATGTAGTGCTGTCTACTTTGGTTAACAATAGTTTGAGTAGCTTGTTGTAGTAAGTTGACTTCTTGTTTTAGTATTTTAAAATGATTATGGCTCTGCCACGATGGATGAATGCCCACTTGTGCTTGCGATTGTAATTGAGTTACTAGCTGTCGCATTCCAATATTATTTAGAGGAATGTTTTTATCGTATAAACCCTTTTTTATTGCTGATAGTACAAAATAGATAGGTTGTAATTGGTGCTGATGGTGGAGGTTGTTGAGCCACGGAAACACATCAAACGGATCGGCTAACATATTGGAAAAAACCTTCGCTTGTTCGGTTACCGCATCTAAATTTCCAAGAGCAAAATCACGTAAAAAACGCCCAATGTTTTTGCCAATCGGTTGGTGCTGATATTGATAGGCAATATCAATATCGTAAGTAGGAATGTATGAAAAATGTGTTGGTTGCATTACTTGCTGACCAAACAATTGCTGTAAACGTTGCTTTAGTTGCTGTAGCCACATGTTTACAATTGGCAAATGTAAAAACTGATGTTTGTAAGCAAGACTTTGTGTATGGCAATAGCGACCATACGTATCTTTTTCGTGAGGTAAGTACTCTTCGTATCGGCTAATTAAGTAAAATGCCGCTGCAAATATGTCAAATGGCAAGGAGGAGGCCGACTCGGTACTTTCAAAAAATACCGGCATTTGATTCCATTGATTTACAATAATGGATTGAGGAGCAATACTATTTTCGAATAAAATTGTGTGTGGAATAATCCAGCATTCCTTAGTAGCGGTTCTTGTATGCGAATAATTGATTTTCGCGCCTTCGTGAGTTAAGTAATCATCCTTGTTTGTTGTTATTTGCCAATCCGTTATGCCAATTGTAGGCATTATTACAGAAGCTATATATTGTAGTCTAGTGCTAATATGGCCACTGTATATCAACAGCATGTGAAAATTGGTTAAAATATATAAGTTAGTTGATTATTGGTTACGTTCTTTTATTTTGGCCATTTCTTTTTCTCGCCATTGTTCGTTAAAGGATTTTGTAGGAAACTGCAATTTAGTACGATGGGTAGCCCATTTTTTAAAAACGGTGTTGATAACCAAGCTCTTTATTTTACCAGTGCCGGCATTTAAGATCGAGCGGTTTAAGATAGCTTGTTTCCAAAGTGCCCATGCCATACGTTCGCCAACACTACTATGCCCGTTTACTACGGCCGTGTGTCGGTTTTCAAGCAGCAACTCGTGCAGATTGATGCGCACAGGGCATACTTCGGTGCAACTGCCACATAAGCTAGATGCATTGCTTAAATGTTTGTATTGTGGTATACCTTTCAAGTGTGGGGTAATTACTTTACCAATTGGACCGCTATAGGTAGTATTGTAGCTATGGCCACCAATGTTTTTGTAAATAGGGCAAGCATTTAAGCAAGCTCCACACCTAATGCAGTACAAAGCTTCGCGCGCTTTGGTATCTTGTAGCAAATTGGTACGACCATTATCCAATAAAATAACATACATTTTGTCAGGACCATCTTTTTCGGTTGGTTTACGTGGTCCTGTAACCACCGAGTTGTACACGGTAACTTTTTGACCAGTACCATATGTACTTAACAAAGGCCAGAAAAGTGCTAAATCATTTACCGAGGGCAATACTTTTTCAATACCCACAATTACAATATGCGTTTTAGGGAAGGCACAACTCAGTCGGGCATTGCCTTCGTTTTCGGTAATGGCAATGCCGCCTATATCGGCCAAAATAAAATTGGCACCGGTAATGCCCACCTCTGCCTGAATATATTTTTGTCGCAAATTATTTCTTGCAACAAGGGTTAATTGTTCGGGTGTTAGGTTGCGTGGAGTGCCTAGTTTGTTGTGAAATAGTTTGGCTACATCGTCTTTATTCTTATGCATTGCCGGCGTAATGATGTGGTAAGGCGCCTCTCCATCAAGTTGTTGAATGTACTCACCTAGGTCGGTTTCTACACTTTCAATACCTTTTGTTTCTAAAAAAGCATTTAAATGAATTTCTTCGGTCACCATGCTTTTGCTTTTCACTACCGTTTTACAGTTAGTAGCTTCGCAAATTTCTGCAATGCTTTGCAGGGCATCATCTGCCGTTTCGGCCCAAATAACTTGAGCGCCATTTTGGGTTATTTTGCGTTCAAAAAGTTCTAAATAGGCATCAAGGTTTTCAATAGCTCTCCATTTTACATTTTTCGCTTTTTCGCGTACCAATTGCATATCGGTAAACTGAAGTTTGCCTTTTGGCACGGCAGCATTGTACTTGCCAATATTGAAGTTGATTTTGCGTCGATGCTCCAAATCGGCAGCTTTAATAGTGCTTTTGGCAATAAATGTAGCGGCGTTTTTACTCATTACTTTGGGTATTGGTATTATTGATTTGGACTATCTTTATCTGCTTGAATTTTTTGGGCTACGGCATCCAAGGTGTCGTAAAAGTCAGCGCCATATTTGCGAATAATGGCTTCTTTTAAAAATTGATATGCGGGAATTTTTAATTTTTTTCCTAAGCTACAAGCAGCACTGCACAAATCCGGTCGAGGCTCGTAGTTGACAAATTCCATTTTGGAGTTGCGTTTGCTTTGGTCAATTCTGATAGGGAATAAATGGCAACTTACAGGCTTTTTCCAACCAATTTTTCCATCGTTGTAGGCTTGTTCAAAACTACATTTAATGATGTTGTTGTTATCGCGATAGCCATATGCACAAATTCCGCCATTGATGGTAGGTGTTACCCAGCCAAATTCGTCATCGTACACATAGTTGCCTTGGCGTTCAATTTCTGCTATGCCTTCTACTGTCATGTAGGGCTTTACTATCTCTAAGTACCTATCTATCTCGTGTTTTTCCCATACTTCAATAGGGGCACCTGCATCTCCATCCTCACAACATCCCCCTTCGCAATGTTGCAAATCGCAAACAAATTGTTCTTCAATTACTGAACTGCTAATCAATTTATTATCTATTGCTATCATAATCCTCGGTGCATTTTGGCGAAGATACTAGTAAACAATTATCTATCCTTGTTCCAAACACCTCAATTATGGTACAACTGATACAGCGGGTGTCCGGAAAAAAGGGCTATACCACCATAGGTATGGATAGCGAATGTTATAAACACTTGATTAAGTGTTTTATATGGTTGTTTTGAGGAAATAATTTACCGAAAAATTGAGCAACCAACAACAAAAAGTAAGTGTTAAAAAAGGAAAAAGGCGTAGGATTTAACAATTGTATACAGCATTGATGAATATCAGCATTTGCCATTGTTGCTTATTGTATTTTTGATTACTAAATTGTATTTATGTTTATTATTGAACTTACTTATACAGTGCCGGTAGCGCAAATAGATGCCCATATGGCACCGCACATTGCCTTTTTGGAAAAGTACTACCATAGTGGTCATTTTATTGCATCGGGTAGGAAAGAACCTAGGGATGGAGGATTGATTTTTGCCAAGGCCGATAGCAAACAAGCCGTGGCCGAAATAATTGAGCACGACCCTTTTAAACAACATCAATTAGCTACTTACCGAATTATTGAGTTTAAAGCTACCAAAAAAAATTATGGGTATGATGCATTTGTTGGAGAAGAAGAAGATGTATTGTTGTAAATCCTTTTTTCGATAATAGAAACTACTTACTGTTTTTGTAGGGTAATTACTGATTGACACGTATTTTTACGCAACTATATGCCCTACTTTAATTGGAATGATACCGTAAATTTATTTAGCAAACTCACCGTTAAGCGCGCTTTGAATGCTTTGAAGGTGGTAAGTAGCTATCAATTAAGTAAAATTTTGCGGTCGCCCATTCAGTGGGGATATCCAATTTCCATTTCTTTTGAACCTACTACTAGTTGTAACCTCCGTTGCCCGGAATGCCCAAGTGGTCTGCGCGCTTTTACTAGGCCTACCGGTATGTTGGAACAAAGTTTTTTTAAGCAAACAATCGACGAAATCCACAAAGAAATTCTCTATTTAATTTTTTATTTTCAAGGAGAACCCTATTTAAATCCTGATTTTTTAGATATGGTTCAGTATGCTAGTAAAAAAGGTATTTATACGGCTACCTCTACCAATGCTCACTATTTAACCGATGAGCGAGCCCGCAAAACCGTTGAAAGTGGCTTAGACCGATTGATTATTTCTATTGATGGTACTACTCAAGATGTATACCAACAATACAGGGTTGGCGGTAAAATAGACAAAGTAATTGAAGGCGCTAAAAATATTGTAAAATGGAAAAAAGCATTGAATAGCACCACGCCTTTTGTCTTTTTTCAGTTTTTGGTAGTAAAGCCCAATGAACATCAAATAGAAGCTATTAAACAGTTAGGAGCCGAAGTAGGGGTAGATCAAGTACGGTTTAAAACAGCCCAAGTGTACGATTATGAAAACGACCCCCACCAACTGATTCCTACCATAGATAAATATAGCCGATATAAATTAGATAAAAAAGGGCAGCGACAAGTAAAAAGCGGCCTTAAAAATCATTGTTGGAAGCTTTGGCACGCAAACGTTATTACTTGGGATGGATTGGTTGTGCCTTGTTGTTTTGATAAAGATGCAAGTCACCAACTAGGTAATTTAAAAATGCAAAGTTTTAAAGAAACGTGGCATAACGAAAATTATCAGCAATTTAGAAAAGAATTGATGCATAGCAGAAAAAATATAGACATTTGCTCCAATTGTAGCGAAGGCTTAACTGTTTGGGAAGATTAACACAATTCGTTTTCCGTTGAAAAATTGGCTTACATCTTGTCTTTTGGTTCTTTTGGTAAAAGGTACAAATAATACACAGCTAAAATAAGAATGCCTAAGCCAAATGGTATAATTGCAAGATGTTTATACGTATATATGCCAATTAAAGGATGTGTGTCAAAGCCTAAGAATTCACTAACCATCCAGTAACTATTGGCAAGAATCCAAATACTAATGGCCGCATTATGACTCAGTTCAGATGCTATTTTTCTAGTTCGCCAAGTTATCATTACGGATATCAATAAGGTAGGTACAATCATCATTATGCCTAACGGTCGCCACACCATGCACCAGGCCACATCTTTAAACAGCCAAAAAACAATGTGTAAATTTTCCATCTTTCTGTAGGCAAGTGGAATGGTGTAAATATTGTTTTTGGGAGGATGATTAGTAGCCGGGTTCATAGAAACTATGGTTTTATTTACTTAAAATTTTTGAAAATCGCTGTACGTTCGCATGTGGGTCAATTGGCGCTTGGTGCACAAGGTGTTGGGCTAGTTGGTGTGCAAAATATGGAGCAAGTGTACATCCTTTGGTGCCCATGCCATTTAAGATACCCACATTTTGATAAAGTGGATGCAAGCCTACAAATGGACGGCGTTCTATTGTTGCCGGACGTTCTGCCGCCAAATGTTCTACGATTGTAAAGGGGTGTTGTAAAAATTGGCGCAAAGCAGTTTCAGTTTTTTCCCTAAAAGCAGTAGATGGCAACACATCGGTATAGGTCCATTCATATGTGCTACCCACCCAAAACATACCTTCCCCTATCCAAGGAACAATACTTAAGCCATGTTTCAAAATATGTGTAGCAGGCAATTGTGGTGCATGAATAATGAGCGCTTCCCCTTTATTCAGTGCAAAAGGTAATTGTTGAAAAAAAGGATTGCTGCTGCCTTGCACGCCATCGCAAAAAATAATTGCCTTGGCGGTAACATTTTTATATTGTACGCGAAAAGCGCTGACTTGCAGAAGCGTTTGATCAAAATGCGTATCGTCTATACAAGACAGTAGCTGTAAATGCTGACGCCAAAGCGGTAATAGTAATTGTAAATCTACCAACCAACTTGGGGCAATCATGCCCGCACCAAAATGATAGTTACAAACGTCTTTCCAAGGTTGTTCGTTGGGCAATTGGTGCAAATACGTTGTTTCGTGTGGCAATCGATCAGCAAAAGCCAAGTGCATTTGAGCGGTCGTATGGAAGTCGATGATAGGTGCAGGCTTAATAAAATTGGCTTGCAGCAGGTTACCCAATTGCGTATAGGCTTCTACCGCAAAAGGCATTAAGGTTTCAATTAGCCAAGTACGTACAATTCGTCGGCCTGTAACGGGGTTAATAACACCACTTGCTACTTTTGAAGCAGAAAAAGGTTTGTTGGTATCAATTACATACACCCTTTTTCCGGCTTGCAACAGCTGATGGCTAAGAAAGGTACCACACAAACCTTGTCCTACAATAATAAAGTCAACTTGCATGCGCCAAAGGTAAAATAAGTGCTATTGATACAAGTATTTTTCTGTTTGGGTATTAATAACCAATAATTCATTGATATTATATTGAATAAAATAATTTATTATTTTATTCCCATCTTATCCCAATAGGCGTACCACATCTTTGGCAAAATAAGTAGCAATTAAATCTGCTCCGGCTCTTTTGATAGAGGTGATACTTTCCAAAATTGCCTTGTCTTCGTTCAGCCATCCCATTTGTGCAGCAGCTTTTATCATCGCATATTCGCCACTAACGTGGTAGGCGCTAACAGGTACGTTAACCGAATTTTTAATTTCTCTTATTATATCCAAATACGCCATTGCCGGCTTTATCATCACAATATCGGCACCTTCTTCTACATCCATCAACGTTTCCTTAATGGCTTCAGTGCGGTTGGCAAAATCCATTTGGTATGTTTTTTTATCGCCAAAACCCGGTGCGCTGTCCAACGCATCCCTAAAAGGGCCATAAAAGCACGATGCATATTTGGCACTATAACTCATAATGCCTGTTTGACTGTAGCCATTTTGTTCAAGTGCACTGCGTATAGCACCAATGCGTCCATCCATCATGTCACTAGGGGCTACAAAGTCGGCGCCGGCTTTTGCATGGCTCATACTCATTTGCACAAGCGCTTCAACAGTTTCGTCGTTAACAATTTCTCCATCCTTCACAATGCCATCGTGTCCGTAAATTGAATAGGGATCCAAAGCTACATCGGTCATTACCACCATTTCGGGTACTGTATTTTTAATGGCTTTGATGGCTGTTTGCATAAGCCCGTTAGGATTCCATGCTTCTTTTCCGGTATTGTCTTTGGTTGCATCGGCAGCTTTTACAAAAAGCAATACACACCTAATGCCCATATTCCACAATGCTTTCACTTCTACAAGGGTATTGTCGAGCGAATACCGATAATAGCCAGGCATAGAGGGAATTTGAAAACGGATATCTTTTCCTTCGTCAATAAATAGTGGGGCTATCAAATCGGAAGGCAATAAATTGGTTTCGGCTACCAAAGCTCTAATTGCGGCACTGCGGCGTAAAATACGGTTGCGACGTTGTAAATACATAGAAAAAATAATTAAATGTCGGTTTGTAGAGTGGATAGTGGCTTAACAACTGTTGGCTTTTTTCGCCCAATCGGCTTCACTCATTTCTTGGTAATCTAGCCAATTGCGTGGGTTTAAACAAGCATCCAGTAAAGCTGCTTCGGGTGTGTTGGGTAACGGTTGGTGATTGTATTCAAAGCGCACCGTGGGTGGCAGACTCATTAAAATACTTTCTATTCGGCCATTGGTTTTAAGGCCAAAAATGGTGCCTCTGTCGTGCACCAAATTAAATTCGGTATAGCGACCTCTTCTAATTTCCTGCCAATGTTTGTGCTGTGCTGTAAAGGCGGTTTGTTTCCGTTTTTGTACCAATGGAACGTACGAATCTATAAACGCATAACCGCATGCTTTGGCAAACTCCATCCAAAATGCAACCGGTTTATCGGGAGTCGGTTTTTGATAATCGTAAAAAATGCCGCCTATACCTCTGCGCTCGTTGTTGCGATGTTTGTTTACAAAATAGTTATCGCATGTTAATTTAAACTGCGGATAAAAGGTGCTATCAAAGGCATCGCAAGTAGTTTTGTACGTTTGATGAAAGTGAATGGCATCTTCAGTGAATAAATAATAGGGCGTTAAATCGGTTCCACCGCCAAACCAACGGTCTACTACTTCGCCTTGTTCGTTGTACAGTTCAAACATTCGGTAATTGCAATGAACGGTAGGCACAAACGGATTTAATGGGTGAATCACCAAACTTAGTCCGCAGGCAAACCAACTATGTCCATCAATAGAAAGTTGGGTGCGCATCAAATCGGTTACTTCGCCAAATACAACTGAGGTATTCACGCCCCCTTTTTCAAATACATTTCCATTGGCAATAACACGGGTTTTGCCGCCACCGCCTTCTGCACGTTCCCACACATCTTCTACAAAGGTGGCTTTTCCATCTGCTTGCTCTAGGGCGTAGCATATATCATTTTGCAATTGATGTACAAAAGCAATCCAGTTTTCTTTTATCTGCATCTTTTTTTGTCCAATTTTTTTTGGGTGTTACCGGCGGTGGTAATATAGGGCATCTTCGTTGTGTCACTCACTTGTACGTTCGGTTGTTTGCGCAGCAAGTAACCACCACCAACTTTGGCTACTTACTGTTGTGCATACAGTTTGGTGCTTTCTTCTTTTACAGTATCAACAAAAGCCCTAGCATGATCTACCGGTACGTTGGGCAAAATGCCATGACCTAAGTTGGCTACATGCCTACCCGGACCAAATGCTTGCAGCATATTTTTTACTTCTTTCTTAATAACAGGAATAGGAGATAGCAATTTGGCAGGGTCGAAATTGCCTTGCAACGTTACGTTGTTGCCAGCAAATTTGCGTGCCATTTGTGGATGTATACACCAATCAATACCTAGGCCGGCAGCTCCGGTAGCGGCCATAGCTTCCAAACTATGCCAAGCGCCTTTGGCAAATATGATAGTGGGCACCTCGTCTTTTAAGGCGTTAACAATTTGCCGAATGTATTGCAGCGAAATATCTTCAAAATCATCGGGGCTTAACAGTCCGCCCCAACTATCAAAAATTTGAATGGTATCGGCACCGGCAGCTACTTGCCCTTTTAAGTAGGCAATAGTGGTATCGGTTATCATTTGCAACAGTTGGTGTGCCAATTGGGGTTGCATGTAGCAAAAGGCTTTGGCCTCGTCAAATGTTTTAGAGCCTTTTCCTTGCACCATGTAGCACAAAATAGTCCATGGGGCACCCGCAAAGCCAATTAAAGGTACTCTACCATTAAGTTCTTGTTTAATGAGTTTGATGGCATCAAAAACATAGCCCAAGGTTTCGTTTACGTCCGGTACGCGCACACGAATTAGATCACTGACTGTTTTGATGGGGTTAGGTAAATTGGGCCCTTTACTTTCTATCAGCTCCACTTCTAATCCCATTGCTTGTGGTACTACCAATATATCTGAAAACAAAATTGCGGCATCTACACCCACAATATTCACAGGTTGAAGGGTAATTTCGCAGGCTAGTTCGGGCGTTTGGCAACGTTCAAAAAAACCATATTTTTTTCTCAGAACTATATATTCGGGTAAATATCTGCCGGCTTGGCGCATCATCCAAACCGGAGTGCGTTCGGTAGTTTCTCCCTTCAATGTTCGTAGTAGTAAGTCGTTTTGTAGCATGTGGTTGAGGTATTAAAATGCCACTACCCGTAAACTGCGGATAGCATGCAGTGGTTTAGGCATGGTTTACGGCCGTGTAATAGGCAATTACCTGATCTATCATTTGTTCTTTTCCTGGCCAATCGCTCGTCACTACTTCGTTGGTAACATAGGTTTTGATACAAGCAGTGGTCGTTTTGCCTATGGAAAACAATATGGTGTTGGTTGGTATGGTATTGAGGGAGAAAAAACTGTGTACGGCACTAGGACTAAAAAATACGATTCCGGTATAGTTTTTTTGAATATCTACAGGTGTTTGAATGGTTTCGTACACCACTATTTCTTCCACCGCAATGCCATTGGCTTTCAGGGTTTCGGGCAATTCGTCCAAGCGTTGATCGCCACAGAAATATACCACTTTGTTTATGCCGCCGTGGTGGACAATCTTTTCTGCTAGTGCTGTTGCATTTTTGGCAGAAGCCAAAAAGTTGGTTTCACCAAAAAATTGAATGGTTAACTCTTTGGTAATACCGCCCATGGTAAATAGTTTCCATGTAGGTGGGGCGCTTAGTTTTTGGATAACCGACTCTACCGCATTCATGCTAGTAAATATGGCTACTACATTGCTACTTGTAGCAATGTCATTTATTTGTGTACGTAGAGTTTCATTATCTACCGGCTGTGTAGCTATAAACGATGCTGTATCAATGGCAACTTGTTTAAGTGCAGCTTTGTGCACTATATCGTCGCGCAGCGGGCGGGTACTGAGTATTTCAATGGATGGGTTATTGCGCATAACGTATGGATTCAACTATTTCTTTAGCTCCTTTTAGTAATAAATTGTTGGCGGCTTTACTGCCAAGGTCGTTTGCTTGGTGAACATCGCAAGTAAGGCTAGTTTCTACCACTTTGCTTCCATTCAGAGTAAAAATATTGCCCTTGAAGGTAACCGTTTGTTCGTTGATTTCTGCTAATGCACTTATTGGCGTAGAGCATCCGCCCATTAAAGTATGTAGGAAGTCGCGTTCAATTTTGGTACATAAAGCTGTTTCGGTGTGGTTGAGTAGCGATGTAGCTTCTTGTGCAAAAGTATTAGTAGCCAAACAAGCAATCATAATAGCACCTTGGGCGGGTGCGGGCAGCATCCAAGGCAATTCCACTGAATGGCTAGGCCTTAGCCCTATTCGCTCCAATCCTGCAGCAGCAAAAATGGCTCCGTGCCAATGGCTTTGCGCTACTTTTTGTAAACGGGTATTGACATTGCCTCGCAAATTTTCAATTTGATGGTGTGGGTATCTGTTTAGCCACTGTGCCTTTCTGCGAATGCTACTTGTGCCAATAATGCCTTCAATAGTGGTAATTGGTTGTGTATGGGAGGCATCGTTCAATAACCAATCTTTTAGCACTTCAGGGTTGTTGTATACGAAAATATCTTTGTACGAAGCCCTCGGCAACACGGCAGATTGTACAATGCCTTGTGCAAGTTGGGTAGGTACATCTTTCATACTATGCACCGCAATGTCTATTCTATTGCTGAGCAATGCAGCATCCAAGGTTTTGGTAAACACACCCTGCACGCCAAGCGCATACAAGGGGGTAATTAAATCAATATCTCCATCGCTTTTGATATACACCAATTCGCTGGCATAGCCATGTTGCAGCAATAATTGCTGTACCAATTCAGCTTGCCAAACGGCTAATTGACTTTCGCGCGTACCTATTGTTAATGTTCGTTTCATTAATTTAACTACAAATTTACTCAAACAAGTTATGGATCACAAATGGGCTGTTAAAAACAGAAGATGCAAAGCTATGCATTAGATGCTGTAGTAATATAATCGTTGATTGCTTCAATATAATGACACCCTTTGGTATTGTTGTTGCGCAATTTTACCGCCATGGTATTGATGACTTTTTGAATGGCTTGCGTATTTACAGTGTCGGCAATTGGAATGGTATTGTTGGTGTCGGTTTGGGTGTAAGCTGTTTGGCAGCTGATATACATATTGCATTGGTGCATGTCTATCAGCTTTTGCTTTACGGCTTTTAGTACCGGTACGTGGCGGCGCATTTCGTACCATTCGTTAAACTCGGCAATATATTGGGCAATATAGGCTTTGGCTTTGGGTACTTCTGCTTCTCTTTTCTGTAGCGTTTCGTCTTTCAACTTACTAAGTTCATCTACATTAATGAGTGTAATGTGGGGCAAATCGGCGCAAGCCGCTTCAATATTGTTTGGAATAGATAAGTCGATTAATATTTTCGGATTGCTGCCAATAAGTTCTTTCTTACTAATAATAGGTGTGGGTGCATTGGTAGCAACAAGTACAATATCGGCTTGTTGCAAGTGCGTATCAAGTGTATGATACGGTGCTGTTTGTATACCAAACTGATTGGCTAATTCAACGGCTTTATCGGGAGTACGATTAATCAGGGTTATTTGTGTGGTATTTAAGTAGTCTACTAAATTTTTGCAGGTATTGCGTCCAATTTTGCCAATTCCTACCAACAGTATTTGTTTGTTTTGAATATCTGATACCCTATCGCGCAGGTATTGAATGGCAGCAAACGAAACCGATACGGTACCGCCGCTGAGTTCGGTATTGGTTTTAATAGCTTTTGAACTTTGTAAAGCTCCATTGGTGAGTCGTTCCAATAAAGTGCCAACAAAACCTTTGTCTTTGGCAAATTTGATGGCTTGCTTCATCTGCCCAACAATTTCGTAGTCGCCCAAAATTTGCGAATCAAGTCCAGCGGCAACCGAAAACAAATGATTTACTGCTTCAACGCCGTTTTTAATATAGGCCAACTGTTGAAAGGTAGTGAGCGTTCCTTCTGTTTGCGAGCAAAGCAGGCTCATCAGTTCATATGCATTGCGTGCTACACCATATATTTCGGTACGGTTGCAAGTGGAAATGATGAATAGCTCTTTTAATCCCGATTGATTTGCCTGCTGCAACACATTTTGGTATTGGGCATTGCCGATGGCAAATTGACCGCGAACGGCAGCATCGGTTTTTTTGTAGTTGATGCCAACAATAAAAAAATTATGTATATCTAAGCGCGGCTGATTCATCATGAAGGTCTATTTCTGAATAGTTACGCAAAAGTAGCAGCACAAGTTTGCTTAAAAACCTGACGAGCGTCATTTCAGTGTCATTTGATTGTCATTTATCGCCCATTAACAATTGTCAAAAGGCAAGATACACGCTTCAAATTGGATCACTTATTTTGAAAAGAATGGGTTTTTTAATGTAATCAATGCTATGTAGTGCTTTTGTTTTTTATGTGTATGGGGTTTTTATTCAATAATGTTACTCGTTTGGGGGTATTGTAGAAAGAAAAAATGGATAGTGTAAAATAAAAAAGCGAAGCACATTTTTTTTCAATTCATGCTGTATATTCGTAATTCTATGAGCGATACACAGCAAACAATTTTGGAGCCTGCCAACAATAGATACACCCTTACGCCCGAACAAGAAAAAAGGGAAATACTAAGGCAATACCGTGCTTTGTTGCGCAGTTTGCGTCCTAAACTGAAAAAAGGCGATAAAGAGCTTGTACGCAGGGCGTTTGAAATTGCAGTTGAAGCCCACAAAACCATGCGCCGAAAAAGTGGGGAGCCCTATATTTTGCATCCGTTAGCCGTGGCCATGATTTGTGTAGAAGAAATAGGCCTAGGTGTGCGAAGCACTATTTGCGCGCTTTTACACGATACTGTGGAAGACACCGACGTTACATTAGAAGATGTAGAACGGGAATTTGGTAGCGAAATAACCAAAATAGTGGACGGCCTCACCAAAATTTCGCATACCATTAGCAACAACACAAGTCAGCAGGCTGAAAATTTTAAAAAAATATTACTTACCCTCACCGACGATCCTCGGGTTATTTTGATAAAATTGGCTGACCGACTGCACAATATGCGCACCATGGACAGCATGAAGCGCGAAAAGCAATTGAAAATCTCGTCTGAAACAGTTTGGGTGTATGCACCTTTGGCCCATAGAATGGGCTTGTATACCATTAAAACTGAATTGGAAGATCTTTCCATGAAGTACTTGGAATCCGAAGCCTACAAAGACATTGCCAAAAAACTAGCCGAAACCAAAAGGGAGCGCACCCGATACATCAACGAATTTATTAGACCCATTCGTGAAAAACTAGAAGCCTCTAATCTGAACTTTGAAATTTATGGCCGCCCTAAAAGCATCCATAGTATTTGGAATAAAATAAAGAAAAAGGGCGTTAGTTTTGAAGAAGTGTACGATTTGTTTGCTATACGTATCATTTTAGACTCTCCTGCCGATAAAGAAAAAGCCGATTGTTGGAAAGTGTACTCCATCATTACAGATGCGTATAACCCAAGCCCCGAAAGATTGCGCGATTGGCTGAGCAATCCAAAAAGCAATGGCTACGAAGCGTTGCACACCACGGTTATGGGTCCGCAGGGTAAATGGGTAGAGGTGCAAATACGTACGAAGCGTATGAACGAAATTGCCGAAAAAGGATTGGCAGCGCACTATAAATACAAGGAGGGTAGTAGCGAGGAAGATCGATTTGATAAATGGTTTGGTCAAATACGAGAAGTATTGTCGCAAGAAGATACCGATAGTGTTAATTTTCTGCAAGATTTTAAAACTTCCTTTTTAGCAGAGGAAATATATGTTTACACGCCAAAAGGGGAAGTAAGAATGTTGCCGAAAGGCAGTTCGGCCCTCGATTTTGCTTTTGCAATCCACAGTGCCGTAGGTAGCAAGTGTATTGGTGCTAAAGTACACCACAAATTGGTGCCTATCAGCCACAAACTGCGTAGTGGCGATCAAGTAGAAATCATTACTAGTAACAAGCAAAAGCCTAACGACGATTGGCTAGCGTATGTAGTAACGGCCAAGGCCAAAAACAAAATAAAAGAAGCCCTGCGCGACGAAAAACGCACGATTGCCGAGGATGGCAAATACATGTTGCAGCGCAAGCTAGAAGCTTTAGGGGCGGGATATAACCAACACAATATAGACGAGTTGGTTGCTTTTTATAAAGTGCCTTCGCAGTTAGATTTGTTTTTTGAAATAGCCACCAAGAAAAACGATTTAAAAGAATTGAAAGACTTTTTGGTGCATGGCGATAAAATAGAATATCCCAAACCCAAAGTCATTATACCCGATATACCGGTAGAACAGCCCAAAGTATATTCCAAAAAAGATAGCGAGCTCATCATTTTTGGCGAAAGCAGCGATAAAATTATGTACTCGTTGGCCAAGTGTTGCAATCCCATACCTGGCGACTCGGTATTTGGTTTTGTAAGTACCGGTAAGGGTTTAATTATTCATCGTACCAATTGTCCCAATGCTACGCAAATCATGGCCAATTATGGTCACCGAGTAGTAAAAACCAAGTGGGCAAAAAATAAAGAAATATCGTTTCTTACCGGCCTGCGTTTAGTGGGTATAGATGATGTAGGTATTATGAGTAAAATTACCAATATCATTAGCGATCAATTGCGCATCAATATATCGGCTATTTCTATCGAAAGTGGCGATGGTTTGTTCAACGGAACCATGAAAGTGTTTGTCCACGATAAAGATGAGTTGGAAGAATTGGTAGATAAGTTAAAAGCCGTTCCGGGCATACAAAAAGTAGATCGGTTTGATGCAGAGGATACAAAATAAATAGGTTAGAGGGTTGTTGTAGAATATATAAGTAAAGAGGTTGAATACATGATGCTTGAGGGCATTTTGTTACAGTTTTTGAGGTGCCTGCTTGGGTATTAGCCTATCGATAGGTAGTATTTTCCAAATGCCAGTAAGGTTAACTACACCGTAAAACTTGCTTTTCGCTATCTTCGCAACCATATCTATCGCATGAATATATTGCACACACCTAATACTATTTGTTGTAGCACTTGTTGCTGTTGCTGAACGCTTAACAGCTTGTTGCAGGTATTGTAAGCCCGCTACTTTTAAAGGGTTGCAATTATTGTTTACAAAATTCATCAAATCTTTCGCATGTCGCTCAAAGTTTATAATTCCCTATCAAGAAGCAAAGAAGTTTTTACGCCTATTACACCCGGGCATGTGGGCATGTACGTTTGCGGTCCCACCGTTAGTGGCGAGAGTCATTTAGGTCATGCTCGTCCATATATTACGTTCGATGTAGTATATCGTTACTTGCAGCATTTGGGCTACAAAGTGCGCTATGTACGCAACATAACCGATGCCGGTCATTTTGAAGAAGAAGGCAGAGAAGCCGAAGATAAAATTAGCAGTAAGGCCGTGTTGGAAAAACTAGAGCCCATGGAATTGGTGCAAAAGTATACCAACCTATTTCATTGGGCAATGGCACAGTTTAACAACCTGCCACCAAGTATAGAGCCCACTGCTACCGGCCATATTATAGAACAAATAGTGATGATTCAGCAAATTATAGCCGATGGTTATGCCTACGAAATAAATGGGTCGGTATATTTTGATGTCAATAAATACAACCATCATTTTAGTCAGCACGATTTGCCTTACGGCATTTTAAGTGGTCGCAATTTAGACGAGCAGTTAGATACCACCCGCGATTTGAGCAATCAGGACGAAAAACGAAACAAGAGCGACTTTGCTTTGTGGAAAAAAGCACCGCCGGAGCACATCATGCGTTGGCAAAGTCCTTGGGGCGAAGGATTTCCGGGTTGGCATATTGAATGTTCGGCCATGGCCACCAAATATTTGGGTAAGCAATTTGATATACATGGCGGAGGAATGGACTTACAGTTTCCGCACCACGAGTGCGAGATAGCCCAAAGCACTGTTTGCAACCATACCCCACCCGTAAAATATTGGCTACACAACAACATGATTACCATCAACGGGCGAAAAATGGGCAAAAGTTATGGCAATCAAATCATGCTTTCGCAAATGTTTGCAGGCACACATCCGCTGCTTACACAAGCGTACAGCCCTATGACCATCCGCTTTTTTGTGTTGCAAAGTCATTACCGCAGTACGCTCGATTTTGGCAACGACGCATTGAAAGCCTCCGAAAAAGCCTTCAAACGCCTATGGGAAGCCTATGAAAATGTGCAAAAAATGAGTACAGTTGGTATGTCCGATACCCCATCTGACGCCGATTTGGATGCCAAAGTAAACGGATTAGTGGCTGAGTTTGCCGAATTTATGAACGATGATTTTAGTACCCCTAAAATTATTGCCAATATGTTTGAGTTGGTACCAATTATCAACGGATTAAAAAACAATCAATTGGCCAAATCAAGTATCAGCTCGGCTACTTTGGTCAATTTGCAGCAACAAATGCATTTGTATATAGAAAAAATATTGGGCTTACGCCAAGAACAAACGCAAAATGATCAGCTAGAAGGCGTATTGCAATTGTTGATAGACATTCGTAAGCAAGCCAAAGCCAATAAAGATTTTGTTACAAGCGATAAAATTAGAAACGAATTAGCCGCATTGGGTGTAATGCTGAAAGATGAAAAAGGGGGCGAAATGTCGTATACGATTGTGTAGTATTAATCTGTGAATCAATAAATATTCATAATTGATAAATTACGTTAGGGATTGACGCGGTTACCCCGCAGCGCAGCGAGGAGTATGAGCAAAAAGCCCGACCCCGCAGGGGGAACGCCCACAAAATGATTCGGGTGCTTTTTATCTATCAACTAGCCTTATTTATTGAAGATCCAAATTGGCGGTTTCACTTTCTTTTTTCACAAACCAAACCGATGCGGCAGACAATATCAGCAAGGTGCCGGCTAGCATAATGGCTTTTACCGGGCTATTGCCCAACCAAGCCGTATAATAAAGCGGCATGGTTACATTTTGCAAAAGCATAGGGATTACAATAAACATGTTAAATATACCCATGTACACGCCCGTGCGCTCAGCCGGAATGCTCTTGGCGAGCATAACATACGGATTGCCCATCATACTAGCCCAACACAAGCCCAATCCGGTGATAGGTATAAATAATTGCCACGATTGGTGTAAGTTGGGCAATATCCACAAGCCCAAGCCGGCCAATAGTAAACAAATACTGTGTACCATTTTAGCGCCTACTTTAGCGGCTAGTTTGGCCAAAACGAATGCGGAAGCGAATGCAATAAAATTGTAATAAGCGCCTAATTGACCGGCAAGCAGCTCGGCATTGCGAAAGCCACCCTGTGCATCGGCATGAAAAACTGATTGAGAGAGGCACTTGGCAATGTATATCCAATAAATGAACATGGCATACCAGCTAAAAAACATCATTGGAATCATTTGTTTCATAGCAATAGGCATTTGGCTAAATGCCTGAAAAATATCGGTAAAGGTGGCCAATGTGCCTTTGGGTAACTGCGTAAGGTGTTGTTTTTCGGCAGTGGTAAGCGGATTTTCTTTAGTAGTACTCAGTGTGTACAGAATAGACGCAATAGATATAACCGAACCTATAATAAAGGCGATGACTGTAGTAAGCGGAATGTTGTGGGCATTGTGGGCGGTTTTGCTAACGCCAAAAAAAATTAGTAGGGTAGGCGTTAGGTAAGAAAGGGTTTGGCCAAGACCGGTGAATGCACTTTGTGTTAAAAAACCAATAGCATGCTGTTGACTAGGTAATTTATCGCTAACAAATGCACGATAAGGTTCTTGTGTAATATTGTTAGCGGCATCTAAAATCCACAAAATACTTGCCGCCATCCAAACGCTGCTGCTGTAGGGCATTAGAAACAAACAAATACTGCAAAATAACGCACCAATTAAAAAATAGGGTGTGCGACGCCCCCATTTGGTTTGGGTTTTATCGCTCATAGCGCCTACTATTGGCTGAATGAGTAGACCTGTAATGGGGCCGGCCAACCATAAATAAGGTAGCTTACTTTCCTCGGCACCTAAGTACGAATAAATAGGGCTCATATTGGCTTGCTGCAAACCAAAACTGTATTGCAAACCAAAAAAACCAACATTCATATTGATGATTTGCCAAAAGCTAAGTTGTTGTTTACCAATGCGTATTTCCATGATTGGGTCGGTTTAATTGCATGATTCAATAGGAAGTGCTGTGTGTAGGTGCATGTGTTCATTAATCCAAATATGGGCAAGCGGAGCATGCGATTGAATAATGGCACTTTCTTTTTCAAGTACTTGTTCAATGAAATCGGTGACGGTTTCACGGTTTCTTTCAATTCTATTGTTGCGTGTTTGCTTGTAATTGGTGGTAATAAATATTTTGTGGTTGGCGTCTTTAAGCAACATGGTATATGTGCCTTCTACAATAATGATTTGTGTTTGCCGAATGTCTGTAGCAGTTACTTCGCAAGTGTCGGTTTGCCAATTCATTACCGGTATGTTGAGGGTGTTGTTTGTTCTATGCTTAACGGCTTGAATGTGTTGTTCTAATTGGTAAAAGTCAACTTCATGGGTGCCTATGTGCTCAAAGTTGGCCAATCGGGCTTGGTGATTTTGATGAGGTGGCAACTTAAAGTAATTATCTTGATGCAGCAATAAAACCTTTTGTTGCTGTTGTTCCAGCAGGTTTTTTAGGGCGTTAGCAAGTGTTGTTTTGCCGCAGCCCGATTCGCCCGCAATAGCAATGCAAATAACTTTATTGGATTGATAGCTGATGTGTGTAAGTACTTGTGCTGCCAATACCAGTACTTTTTGATAAATAGCCGCTTTGCTAAGGTTGTAAGGTTTTAATAGGCCATCAATAGTAATAGGATGTTGTAACGCCTGATGGCCCAATATCCATCCTGAGGCAGAGTAGCAAAGCTCACTAACCCCTTGTGGCGAGCCGGTAGCGGCGTCAAAGTACTCGGCAAAAGGGTGCTGTGCAAAGCTGTTTTGTAATAAATGCTGTGTAATACTATGCAATTGGCTAGCCAACAATACTTCGTTTTGGATAACCAACGCAGCCACCATAAACCCATTGATTACAGGCCATATGCCACCATTGTGAAAATGACCCGGCTTGTTTTTGAACCGATAATGGTGATTAAATACTAAAGTAGCATAATCTGTTTCGGATGCTTCGATGCTTGGCCAAAATGCGGGTATGCCAACGGCATTGGGTGCTACCACCATTTGTTGTAGCAGGGATATCAGTTTTTGTTTTGTTGCAGCCGAAGGAATATCTAATAATAGCAATAAAGCAATAGACCAACCATCGTACCTATACACAATTTGACCCGGGGAAAAAGATGCGATAAACTGCTGCGAAATATCCCAATTGGCTAATTGTAATTGTTGAAATTGTGTAAACAAAGATCCTTCAAACTCGGCCTCAAGTAAAAAATGTTGTTTGATGGCAAGTTTTACTTGCCCGGCTTTTTCTTTCCAATGTGGGTTGTTCCAATAATTTGCCGCTAATTCCAAGGCCCAATAGCGCAACAGTTGGTCGTACAAAACATATCCATTGGTGATGTATTCGTCGGCCCAATTACTACTCATTGGTACATACATGAGGTGTTTGCCGTTGAATTCCCAAATGTCGGCCAACTTAAAAAGCTGTTCCGCTTGCGGTAATGCAACTTTTTCCAAGGCTTCGGTAGGTTGTTTTTGCAAATACAAAACAGTAGCAATCATCCACCAAAAGCCTGCATCGGTTCTGCCAACGGTGCCACCATAACTTACAGACGATGGTTGACCTGACGGGTCTAAAGCTATGTTAGATGGAATTTGTCCATAGCTGTTAGCGGCTTGCTGTAACAACAACAAACTTTTGCATGCTGCGGGGTAAAGATTGGTTTGGTTGGCACTCAGAATGGCCAAAATACCTACGGCGGCATCGCGTGCCCAAACTCGATTGTAATTATCGGTGTGGTTGGTGGAGGCTTTTAAAAATCCGTCAGAAGCCATATTTTGTAATAGCAATATGGCCTGTTTATCCAAATCTGTTTTTCCAAAAGCATCTAACATAACAATAATTTGAGTGGTACAAAAAATATTTGCCATTAGGTTTTGTAACAATACAATGACTAATGGCAAATAAGGGGGGACTCTTTTATGAAAAAATACCTATTGAGGGGAAACCATTTTCACTAAAAGTTGATGGAAATGGTAGCCGAAATAGTACGACCAGTGATAGACCGTGCCCGAATGATGTTGTTGGTGTTTTCGGTAATAGCACCTTCTTCGGCTTCAGTGATGCCAATGGTGTTCAGTAAGTTATTGGCATTTAAAGAAGCAACAAGCGCTTTGGTAAACTTGTAGCTAACATAAGGGTTTACCATAACGTAACCTTTAAATTTCAATAAGTTATCGTCTTGAGCATATGAAGCACCCGTACCAATTAATCCAATTCCAGCACTAAAATTACCGGCATTGTAGGTAGGCATCAAACTATAAATAAGTGGAGACTGTCTTCTTGGTCTTTTACCTTTATTAGCGCCATCGGTTAGTTCGGCTTTGGTATAAGTAGCACTACCGCGAACACTTATTGCTTTAGAAAAGTTGTAAGAAGCTTCCAATTCTATACCGTAAGATTTGTAGTGATTTTCAATAACCCGTTGGGTAGTAGCTTCGTAGCCACCTGCTTCATTTACATTGGCATAAAAGCCTGTTACAAATACAGCACCTTTGTTGAAGTTGCTTTTGTAACCAACCTCAGCTTGGGTAATGTTGTCGGTAGTTCCTTTTGCAGATCCGTCGGCCAGTACATTGGGGGTAAAGATCAAACGATCAGCTTTGGCTACAGCACCTGAACTAAAGCGGGCAAATACAGCTCTTGAATTGCTTAGTTTGTAGTTGGCACCTACCGAATAAGAAACATAATTGTAATCGTAATTTACAGGTTTGGCATTGGCATGGTCAATAGCCGAAACGCTTTGTTCATTAGCCGAAATGGTACCGTCGTTGTTTACATCAAACGCTTTTTGTACAGCACCGGCATAGTTACCTGTTACATTGCCTAAATCCCAACGAACACTAGCTTCTACGTTTAATTTATCGGTAGCATCTAAGTTTACAGCAGCATAAGGAGCCGAAATGTCGTATTTTAAATCGTAGTTGCGTTGGCAGCAATTACCCCAAACCGGCACACCATAAGCAAACAAGCCGTTTTGCGAAATATTTTGTCCTCCGGCAGTTATTACATTCAACGGATGGGCTCCTTTGCCATTGAGTTCGGTTACATATGAGTTCCAAAGCCACGACATGTTGATATTTTGGAACGATTTATAAAATCCGAATAACACGTTTCCATTTGCAAATTTCTTCTTCAATTTTATATCGTTGACCATATTGTCAAAATTGTTCAATTCGGTATCAAACATGTGTACCACCATTGCATTAGTGCCGGTATAGGTATTGCCCGTAACTGCATCGCGAACAGTGGCACCCGTTAAGTTGGCGCCGGTGGCCGTAGCTACGGTAGCCAATACGGAGGCCGTGCTACCTACTTGTGCAGGAAATGGTGCAACAAAGCGCCCTTTATTAGCAGCATATCTTGCCCTTTCTTCTACACTCCAATTGTTACCAAGGTCAAACACAAATTCGGCCCCTACCGATTTTGTAACCGGATGCATACCATCGGCAACATCGCTTCTGCGCAGTTCGCCATTAACACCCAAACCCAAATTTTGCTGTAAATAAGGAGAGTGCAAAGCTCCTTTCAAAGCATCAAAACCAGGCAACGAGCTGTAAACAGGGTTGGCATTGGTGCCCGATACTTGTATAGGCATAGGCATATAAGCGGCTGCCCTGTCGTTTAAATACTTAACGTACAAGCGAGCGTATCCGTTTTTGAACGATTTTGTGAAATTCATTTTCAGTTGTCCACCGTTGTTGGCGGTGTAGCCGGTTGTACGTGGTCCTTCGCCTAAGCGATAAAAACCACCTACATTAAAGTTTACCCCATTTCCCAAAGCACCGCCATAGTTAAAGTCGGTACGGGTAGTGCCATAATCAAGGCCCGAAGTAACGCCAATGGTACCACCTTCGGTGTTGCCATTTTTACTAATAAAGTTAATAATGCCTGCCGGCGAATTAGAAGCCAAAGTTGAAGCAGAACCGCCCCTAATGGCTTCTATTTTACCAATGGATTGATCCGCTCTTAAAAAGATGTCGGCTGTAGCAAAAGCAATATCGCCAAATTGCAATACAGGCAAGCCATCTTCTTGCAGTTGCAAGTATTTGGAACCACCTGCCGAAATAGGAATACCACGAACGGTAATATTGGTATTACCATCTCCACCCGATGCTTCCGCTTTGATACCCGGAATAGATCTAAAAATTTCGGCTGTGGTTCGCGGTGCAGCTTTTGTAACCTCATCATATTTAAGGGTACTAACCGATACGCTTGTGCCCAATTTTGATTTACTACCGGTGGTACCTGTTACCACTACTTCGCTTAGTGCAAGTGGATCTGCTTTGAGGGTGATAACTACATTGGTAAGTGTTCCTTTCGATAAATCGAACGTTTGTGTGGTGGTCGCATACCCTGTGTAGGTAACATTTACTACTACATTAGCAGTAGTAGGCAATCCATTTAATACAAAGTTGCCCATTTCGTCGGCTACGGCATTTCGGCCACCGGCTACATAAGTAATGGTAGCACCCGCTAAAATTTCGTTTTTAGTACCTTTAATTTGGCCTTTTAGTTGGGTAGCTTGCTGTGCATACACTACGGCTACAGACAATAGCAATAGCATCAAAAAAAGAAGATTTTTTTTCATTTGGCAAGGTTTATGGTTGTGAAGTTGTTTAACTTTTTAATTTTTTTAGAAATATGGCTATAATGCTTAACCATAGCATATTCCACCACGTGATGTTTAGTTTTTCAAATCTAATAAGGATACCCTTGTAAGCGTCCATCCAAGCG
>JACCDS010103764.1_pt1 | contig 36856 bp, 26 predicted proteins | sample 7446441 | NCBI WGS metagenome assembly JACCDS01 (sample SAMN15323445, study PRJNA562643) | freshwater metagenome | isolation source: river surface water | place: USA:Blue River Watershed | collected 2017-08-17
CTTGAGCTGGGTGGCGTAGGCCTTGGCCTGGTCTTCGGCTTCGGCCGGGTTGATGGCCGCCTTCTTGGCCTCGACAACGGCCAGCGACCGGCCGTTGCGGTCGCACAGCACGTAGTCGGCCTTGGTGCGGTCGGGCAGCACGTACTCGAAGCGCACGGCGTTCGTGTTCGTGACCTCCCAGCCCTGGTCACGGAGCTGGGCGTCGATCTTGACGCGCGAGAACGCTTCGTTGGTCATGCGCCCTGCCCTCTCTCTACGGTTCGCGCAGCGCCTGCTCGACCGAGGCCAGCATCAGGCACAGGGTCATGGGCTTGATGGGTGACTCGATGAAGCCGCGCGAGAGATAGAAGCGCCGGGCCTGCTCCGAGATGGCGTGCACCAGCAACGCGGTGACGCCGGCGATGCCGGCTGCCTGGATCGAGCGCCGGATGGCGTCATTGAGCAGCGCGGTGCCGATGCCCTTCTGGTGGTGGTCCTTGTGGATGGCCAGGCGGCCGAGGACGAGCACGGGGATCGGATCGGGCCGGTTGCGCTTCATGCCGGATGGCGCCTCGGCGTGGCCGATGCCGCCGGCAGCCAGGCAGTAGTAGCCGATGACGGTATCGCCCTCGCACACAACGTAGGTGCGCGACGACCCGTTGGCCTGGTTTTTGGCCGCTCGGCGTTTGAGCCAGTCGTCCAGGGCCGGCTCGCCACTGTCGAAGTCGGCGAGCTGGTGCCAGTCAGTCAGCGGTTGCGGCGCCGAGAGCATCGGCGCGGTCACTTCCCGCCTTTTCCTGCGCTCTTGCCTGCAGCTTTGCCGGTGGTAGCGGCCATGTCCCAGGGCGCGCGGGCCTTGAGGGTGCGGCGCAAGCGGTCGGTGGGTGCCGGTGGCTTGTCCAGCATGGCCTGGAAGGCCGCCAGGCCTTTGGCGTCCAGCGCAAAGTAGGTCTGGTCGAGCAGCACGTCTTCAGCCTGCCGGCAAGCGGCTTCAAGCATGAAGTCAGAGCGGCTGCGGCCCAGGCGGTCGGCGGCCTGGTCGATCAAGTCACGCTGGCCGGCCTTGGCACGAATGCTGATCGTGACGGGTTCCTGGGCCTGGGCCATGTGCGCGTCTTTCGTGTACTGCGTTCGTCGTGTCAGCATTGTATGTCACTTGTCCATACAATGCCAACCTGGAGGGTACAGGGCGTGGTGGTGGCACGAGTCGGGGTCCGTCAGAGGGCTGCAACCCGTTTCGAGGTCAACCCACGGCTAGTGACCGAGGCGACGAGTCGGCGGGCTGACCGGCAGATTCCTTCTTTGCAGTAGAGGGGGCTTCCTCGCCCTGTGAACCTCGGGCGGGTGAAGCCACGAGTTCGTGAGCAGCACCCTGGTCGGTGCGCGAGGGTGCTGCACACGGATGCAGCATGCGTACGGCGTGACGAAACATGCCGCCGCGTGCCTTGCGTGTTTCTGCCAAAGAGCTGGGCGCCCCCGGAGCGCTGATCTGTTTCATGCCGTCGTTGACTGGGTTTCCATGGCCCGCACGGTATCCGGGGCTGCCCCCGTCGTCCATCCTGTCAGGACTGTCAGGGTGCATCGCCTTCACCGACAGACGTGGCCTGAAGGTGGCGGTCGACGCTTGGCCTGGCGTGCAAGGCGGACAGCGGCTACGCTACGCTGACGCTCGACAAGCCGCGTTGGCATCAGCGAATCAGTGACGACCTTCCAGGCCCCGGGTCGCCTTACACCGGGGCTGGCGCGAAGCCGCGCACTCAACCCGCATCGCCCACCTCGCCCAGCTCGGCCGCGATGGCAAGCAGTTGCTCGGCGCTGGGCTGATCCCACCGGTCGCCGTGCGTGGCTGCGCCGTAGTGCCGCAGCATCTCCTGGCGCACCATCGGGTGCTGCCAGCCGCTGGTCGCGAGTCGCTTCAGGATGCTGGGGTGCGCCCCGCGCGCCTGCAGCGTGATCAACAGGCTGGCTTCCAGCTCCTTCTGGGCCTGCGGCGACATCGCTTCGATGGCGCCTGAAAGCCTCTCGTGCTGGCGGCGCGTCCACTCCGCCAGCCAGCGCGCGCGCCGCTTGTCCTGCATTTCACGGCTGGCCGGGCTGGCGGCGTCGGCCGTGGCAGCGGCCAGTGCCGCGGCGTCTTCATTGCGCTTGCTGGCCCGGGCGGCCTCGCCCGGCATGAGCGCGCGGAGATACCTCACGGGATCGCGCAGCGGCTCGGGGTAATTGCTGGCCAGCCGGCGCTCCAGAGAGTCCAGGCCCGCTCGAAAAGCCTCGTCGCCGTAGTCCTGTGCCATGGCCTCGGCGGCGTCGTCGCCCACGCCCAGCCGCTGCGCTCGCGTGATCAGGGCCAGATCCACCGGTTGCGGCGGCGTCGACATGGGCAGCGAGGCCTGGCGCTTGGGGCGGATGCGGAACTGGATCTCGCCCACCGCCCTACCCTGCTTGTGCTCGACCAGCTCGACCTCGATGTCCGTGATGGCGTTGATCTCCGCGACCGCGGGCTTAAGCGTGTCGCGCTTGAAGATGCGATATTCAAGCCGGGCCGACTTCTCGCTGACGGGGTTGCCGCTGAGCACGGGCACCCACCAGCGCCACTCCTGGCGCGCGGTCTGTCCGATGTCCTTGTAGCGCGTGCAGATCTCGTAAAGCGCCACAGCTGCGTGCGAGCGCAGCTGGCTTATGACCTCCAGCCTCAGTCGAGCAAACACGGTCGGCTCGAGCAGCTCCTGCTTGAGGTTGACGGCGTAGGACCACTCGACCCAGACCTGGCCGCCCTGCTTGCTCAGCGTCGCGTGTGCCAGCAGGCCGCTGACGTGCCAGGCGCTGCCCTCCCCCGTGGTCGGCGACTGCCACTCGACCGTGGTCGAGACCATGGCGCGGAGGTGCTTCTTGATGAGGGCGTAGTCGTTGCTGTCGAAGTCCAGGCCGCTGATGATCGATTCCAGCGGCGCCCGGAAGACCTCGCGCTCGAGCCCCTGCTCCTGCGCCTGGTAGAGCAGCACGTTGTAGGTCTTGCGCCCGAGCGTCGTGATGCGGGTGGACTTCGGGATGATGGCCAGCGTGTTGACGGCTTTGCGCAGCAGTTTCGTGCCGTTCCCAGGGATCGGGAACGTCGACGCAGGGCGTGGCGCCTCATGGGCCGCCGAGGTGGGACCGGTTGCATGAGTGCCGCGCTTGTTTGAAGCCACGCTCGGACTGTATGCCAAACGTGAAACACGGATTCACAGTTGGCCGTCCGCCTACCGGGCCTTGGACGTCTTGGTGTGAACCGCAGGTTCACCGTTGATCCGGCGCTCCGAAGCGGAGAGTTTTCGGGATGCTGTCTCGACCAGGACCCAGCAGTGTGAGGATCGCCCGGGCCGTGGCGACATCGACAGGGGCCAGTGCCATCACCGCACGCGGCGCAGGTACCTTTCCCGAAAACTCTCACGTCACGACGACGCAGCAGGGACCCCGAAGGCACTGAAGCGGAGAGTCTTCGGGAGGCCTGGGTCGCGCGGACACCCGGCTTGCGATGCGCTGCGGCTCCGGCTCGAGGGGATGCGCCGTAGGCGCTTGCCTCGGAGGCAGGGTTCCCCGTGTTCACTCACCTAGGTTCCCGAAAGTCCTCCGCTTCGACCTGCATCCACTCACCTGTGATCCCGAAGACTCTCCGCGCTATCCCGTATCCACTCACGCAACCACTGCCAAGTGCTTGATTTCGCTTAGAAATTCGCTCGCTAAAGGTATTGAAGGACTTCAAGGAGCCAGAATCTCTAAAAATCCAGCAGCCCGGGCCTTGAACGTCGACCGTTACCGGAAACGCGCGCTTTACGAAATTCGATGCAAGCGCACGTTCCGCGTCAAGCAGACGATAAACTCGAGGCTCCGAGGAGTGACACGATGGCCAGCCCAATCATTCAGCAAGCCAAGCCCATCAGCCTGGCCGACATCACCGCACAAGCGGAACGAGCGATGGCCATGATGGAGCAGATTCGCGCCGCCATGCTCGCGCCGACGGCACGTAAGCTGCCGCCCACCTTCACCCTGTCGCAACTGGCAGCGATGCTCGACGTCGAAAAAGGCTCGGTCTCCCACCGCATGACTCGCGGCGACCTGCCGGCGGGCCGGCTCAACGCGTCGGGCAGCCGTCGGGAGTTCACGCTGGCCGAGGTACGGGCCTGGGTGCGCGAGTACCGCAAGGACCGGCTGCGGCCGGACGGCGCCGAAGCCGTAACCATCAGCATCGGCAACTTCAAGGGCGGTGTGTCCAAGACCACCACTGCCGTCACCCTGGCGCAGGGACTGTCGTTGTTGGGGCACCGGGTGCTCGTGATCGACACCGATCCACAGGGTTCGCTGACCACCCTCTTCGGCATCCTGCCCGACACGGAGGTGGAGGAGACCGACACCATCCTGCCACTGGCGATGGGTACGGAGACGTCGATCCGTTACGCCATCCGCCCGACCTACTGGGACGGCATCGACCTGGTCGGGGCTGCGCCAGTGCTGTTTGGAGCGGAGTTCGCGCTGCCGGCACGGCAGACGCAGGAGCCGGGCTTCGAGTTCTGGCGCGTGCTGGATCTCGGGATCGACGATGTGCGGGGCGAGTACGACGTGATCGTGATCGACACGCCCCCTGCCCTGTCGTACACCACGATTAACGCATTCATGGCGTCCGACGGCGTGATCATGCCGTTGCCCCCGAACGCGCTCGACTTCGCCTCCGCCTCGCAGTTCTGGAGCCTGTTCTCCGACCTGGCCAACGAGTTGCTCACCAAGCGGGGCCTGGACAAGACCTTCGAGTTCATCCACGTGCTGTTGGCACGGGTGGACTCGGCCGACACCGCGAGCAACGTGATCCGTCAGTGGATCGGCCAGACCTACGCCGAGAAGGTGCTGCCGGTGGAGATTCCCAAGACCGCGGTCACGGGGGTGACCAGCGCCGAGTTCGGCACCGTGTACGACGTGTCACGGTACGACGGCAGTGCACGCACCTTCAAGCGCGCACGTGATGCCTACGACAGCTTTGTCGGGCACATCGAGGGTTCCATCCGGGCGGTGTGGGATCGAAGACGCCAGGTGTTGAACGGTTCAACACCCGATCGCAAGGAGCGCCAGCGATGAGCAAGAAGCTCGCAGCTAAGGCCAGCCTTATTCAGGCTCCTCCAGTCCCCGCGCCCGAGGCGGGCCCGGCGCCCGAACGCACCGAGACCGCCGATATGCGGCCCAAGACCGCGCCCGGCTCGATGGCCTTGTTCATGGCGTCGCAGTCGGCGGCCATCAAGGAGGCCGACGAGCTGCGCGAGAAGCTCAAGGCCTTCGACGGCGCGCGCCCGGTGCGCAGCCTCGACCCGCAGACCGTACGGCCTTCCAAGTGGGCCAACCGCCACGAGCATTCGTACGCCGACGCGGCCTTCGAAGCGCTGAAGGCAGACATTGCCGCCGCCGGAACCAATGTGCAGCCGATCAGCGTGCGCCAGGTCCACGAGGAGGTGTTGAACGGTTCAACGCCTGCCGGGCCGTCGTATGAACTGGTCTACGGCCATCGGCGGCACCGGGCATGCCTGGAGCTGGGGTTGCCGGTGCAGGCGTTGGTTACCGAGCTCAGCGACCAGGAGCTGTTCGAGGCCATGGAGCGCGAGAATCGCGCCCGCAAGAACCTGAGTCCCTGGGAGCAGGGGTGCATGTACCGCCGCGCGCTGGAGCAGGGCCTCTATCCGTCACTGCGCCGCCTGGCCGAAGCCGTTGGGGTGGACGTGTCGTTGGTGTCCAAGAGCGTGTCGCTGGCGCGGCTGCCCGAGGCGGTCGTGGCGGCGTTTGCATCGCCGCTGGACATCCAGTTCCGCTGGGCCCAGCCCCTGGCCGAGGCCCTCCAGAAGGATCCTGAAGGGGTGCTGGCCCGTGCCGCCGGCATCCGTAGCGCAGGGCAGAGCACTGCGGCGGCGCAGGTGTTTGCCGCGTTGACGGCGCCCGGCGCGACGGAGGTGTTGAACGGTTCAACATCGGGCCCGCGTGTGATCGAGGGTGTCGCCGGTCGCCGTGCCGTGATGAAGCGCGACAGTCGGGGCCGCTTGAGCGTGGAGTTTGGGGCCGGTTCGGTCTCGCCCGAGGCCGAGGCGGCGCTTGCCGCCTACATCGAGAAGATGCTGGGTAAGGCCCGCTAGGTGCGGACAAACGCGCCCTGCATGGCGCGGTGCTTGCGCGCCTTCTCGGAGCGCACGTAGATCGAGGTTGTGGCCAGGCTCTCGTGGCCGAGGTTGGCCTGCAGCACGTCCTGCGGTACCCCGCGAGCAGCCGAGTGCGACCCGTAGGTGTGCCGCAGCCAGTGCGTCGATGCCACACGGATCCGCTCAGCAGCGCGTGGGTCCCGTACCGACATATTCGCCGCACAACGCTCGAAGCCCGTCACCAGCACCTCGTAGATGCGTGCCTGAGTGAGCGGCGCTTCCATGCTCAACTTGGCGATGAGCGGTGTCTCCGGATCGTTTTCGAATATCTCGGTGCGCAGCCCCCGAATATCCAGGTACGCCCGTAGCGCATCCACTGCCGGGTCCGGCAGCGGCACTTCGCGCCACTTGTTCCGCTTGCCCAGCACCATGATCGACCAGGCCCACTCGCCGTCGTCCAGCTGCTCGTGGCGCAGCCAGCCGAGCTTCGCAGCGGCGAGCTCGGCCAGGCGCATGCCGGTCATGTACGCGAAATCCAGGATGAACTTCAGCCGGTGCAGGGCAGGGGGGGGCGCTGCCGCCAGCTCGCCCTCGATCCATTCCTGAACCAGCGCCCACTGCTTCTGGGACAGCGCCCGGAGCTGCGGCATTGACGGCGCGTCTGGGCGCGCCGGCACATCGTCCCAGGGGTTCGAATCCAGGTAGTGCCGGCGCACCAACCACTCGCACAGCGAGCGCACGATGGTCATGGCCGATGCTTGCGACCGCACCGACAGGGGCCCCTCGAAGGGCCGCCAGGCCTCCGACCACCGCTGCGCGTTGCGCGGCCCGACCCACTCCGGCCCCGGCGCGGCCAGGAAATCCCGGTACGCCACGCAGTCATCCCCATCCAGCGACGACAGCGCCTTGCGCCGCTCCATAACCGCCCAGAGCAGGAACCGCTCGGCCTCCTTGCGGTAGGCGCGCCAGGTGTGGGTGCCGTGCACGCGCAGCCGCAGCCAGGCCTGGATGGCTTCGTAGTCGTTCGCGGCCGCAACCTTGCAGCGCTCGATCGGCGCGCGGTTGATGCCGCGGGACCCGTCGCGCTCCGAAGGTGGCCGGAAGCGTTCCAGCGGCACGATCCCGATGCGGGGAGGGGGGGTCAGCGCTGCCGTGTCGACCTGCGAGAGCGGTACCAGGGCGGGGGAGGGCAGGGCGCCCAACGTGGCCTCGTGTTCGCGCAGCCAGCGAACGATGCGCGCGGCGCCTTCGGGGCCGACCTTGGGGATGCCGCGGTGCCAGTTGAACCCCTTGCTCTTGATCCAGAAGACCAGTTCTTCGAGCTTCCGGATGCCCACCACCGCCAGCCGGGCGGCCACCCGCTCGTCCAGCCAGGCCGCCACGGGATCGGCCGGCGCCGGCTCGCGTACCCCGATATTCGTGAGCCACTGGATCGCCTGGACAAGCCGCTCGCGCAGCCGCTGCCGCCGGCGCGCCGCGCTGCGGGAGTCGGCCTGGCCACTCTGTCCGCCGTACTGCTCCTGGTAGAGCTCGATGAGCTCGGCCTCGCTGTAGTAGTCGGCCGGCTGCTGCGCTGCGAACTCGTCCAGCGTCGGGACCTTGGTGGCCTTGTCGGGAATGGCTTCGGGGTCACGGCGGAGGAGGGCGGCCAGGTCGGGCCGGCCATGGGCGCGGGCCAGGCTGCGCAGTTCGTCAAGCAGTCGCTGAAGCTCGCCGCGGGCGCGGCGGCCGTCACCTTGACCATCGACGTAGAGGTAGCGGTCCCAGGCAGCAACCAGGTCCAGGCCTTCGGCCCAGCTGCGCACGAAGGCCATCTGGGGGTGGCCCAGACGGCGGATCGTGGTCGGGGCAGGGGGCTTCATCGGCATCGAGCTGGCGGTTGTCGGGCGGGATGTCTTCGCGATCGGCTGGAGCCGGCTGCGCTAAGTGCCTGTCGTGACTGGGATTGGTGCGAGTGTGCCCGATCTGGAGGGGTTTCGGAGGCCAAAAACAGGTGCCTTGATAACAAGGATTATCAAGGTACTCAGCGGCCTGGAAGGCCAGGAAGGGCCGTCCGACGACACCGCCTGCAGCGGCGCCGTGCCTTCAGATCCGGAACCATGCTTAGCGCGGGGCGCGCCCGCAGCGGCGGGAGGGCGTGCGCTCGTGTCGAGGAGCGTTCGACGTCCTGAACCCGCAGGTCGTCTGTGCGTGTGCTCGAACCCTTGTCCGAGCCATGGCCGCACTGAGCTGGCACAACTTGACTTTCTTTGGCCAGAGATACAAATTTGGCTTTCAACCGAAAAAGATCCAAATCCCGGCGTCCACCATGTCCGACCCGAACCTGTTCCACCGGCCCGGCTACGCTCAAGACTTGGCCCGCCAACTTCTGGAGCCCGGACCCCTGGACCAGGGGCTGCGCTCGGGCGTGTTCCTCTCCGGCATCCGCCGCATCGGCAAGACCACGTTCATCCGGCAGGACTTCATCCCCGCCCTGCTCGAGCGCGGCGCGCTCGCGCTGTATGTGGATCTGTGGACCGACCGCTCAAGCCCGCCCATGACGCTCATGCTCGAGGCCGTGCGCGCTGCGGCTGCCGAGCTCCAACACCCCGCCTCCAGCCTGCTGCAGAAGCTCCGCCGCGTCAAAGGCGTGGACTTCGGTGCCGCTGGCATCTCCCTGAGCCTTCAGCTCGACGCCCTCGGCACGCCCGGCGGCGCCTCCCTCGCGGACGTCTTCGTGGAACTGGTGAAGAAGGCCCAGGGCCACGTCGTCCTCGTCATCGACGAGGTGCAACAGGCCATGGCCACGCAGGCCGGCCAGGACATGCTCTTCGCCCTGAAGGCCGCGCGCGACCGGGTCAACACCGCCACCGACCTACCGGGCCAACTGCTCATCGTAGGGACCGGATCGCACCGGTCGCTCGTGACCGACATGGCCACGCGTCGCTCGCAAGCTTTCGCGGGCGCACACACGGCCTCCTTCGAACCGCTGGGCAGGGACTACGTCGAGTGGTTCCTGCGTCGGGTGGAGGTCGCCGGTCTGGTCGCGCCGCCGCAGGAAGCGGCGCTGGAAGGATTCCGCAGCATGGGCAGCCGGCCGGAAGAGCTGGCCAAGGCGGTGCGGCAGTTCCAGGACGAGGTGGCCGCCGGGCGTGGCGCCGACGCGAGTAGGGTCTTCGCCACCATCTGCGCAACGTTGGCCACCGCCGCAGCCGAGCTCGACATCCAGTCCATCGAAGACGCGGGCGAGCTCGCCGTGCTGGCCTTCTCGCGCATCGCAGCCGGCCAGCACCGCGGGCTCTTTGCGGCTGAGACGCTCGCGGCGTTCTCAGCGGCCCTGGGACGAGAGGTCTCGCCGAACGACATGACGCCTGCCATCGAAAAATTGGTGTCCGCCAACCTCATCGTCCGCAAAGGGCACGGGAGTTTCGAGATCGCAGACCCGTTCGTGCGCCACGTCTGGCTTCAGCATCTGCAGATGCGCCAGACGCTGTCGCAGCCTGAGATCCAGCAGCCTGCCAAGCCTGGCTCAGAAATCGATGCGCCTTGACGCGTCGGGACGGCTACAAGCGCCACGCGCGCGGCGCTCGGACGAGGCGACCTGGTAGGTCGCCCTGTCAACAGACAGGCTCAGCCCGACTCGTCCCCGGCGTTCAGCACGCGCATGGGGCTGACAGGGCTTGGGCCGACTCGACGAAGATGAAGAAAGTGATCGTGCTCCCCCACCGACAACACCGCAGAGGTCATGGGTGAAAGACCCACTGCCGCAACAGCTGCCAGCCGCCGGAGCGGATGCAAAACCTGGCGTCACCCTCCGCCTGCTTGGTGTGCCCGCCTGTCTGTCGCAGGGCTGCTGGTCTCCCCTTGAGCGTCACGATGCACTGCTGTTGGCCGTGTTGGCTCTCAAGGGGCCACAGCCCAGAGCCACGGCCGCCGCTCTGCTGTGGCCGGACGCGGATCCGCCGCGCGCACAGGCCAGCTTGCGACAGCGCCTGCACCGCCTTCGGCGCCGACTGGGCCACGCGCTCGTTTCCGACACGGGTGCCATGGTGTTGCTGGACGACGTGCGCCATGATCTCGAGGATCCATCGCTCGATGCAGCCACAGCCGACCACGCGCTGCTGGGTGCACTCGACTTCAGCGACAAGCCCGAGGCCGCTGAGACCCTGGAGATGTTGCGCGATCGATGGGCCGCCACGCGGCTGCAAGCCCTGGAAGCTCGCGCCGATGACCTCGAGCACCGCCAGCAGTTCGACGAAGCTTTGCGTTTGGCTGAACGTCTCCTAGCCGCTTCGCCCACCAGCGAACACGCCCATCGCCGATGCATCCGTCTGCACTATCTGCGTGGTGATGTCGCACAAGCTCTGGTGTCCGTCGATCGCTGTCGCCAGAGGTTGCAGGCCCTGCTTGGCTTGCGTCCGGGGGCCGAGATCGAGTCTCTTGCGACACTCCTGAGCAGGGCAGCCAGTCGGCCTGTTCCCGGTTCCACCTTGTCGGCGGTGGCGTGGCAGAGGCCGCCGCGGCTGGTCGGGCGTCTGCAGACCTGGGCCTTGCTGGAGTCTGCTTGTGCCGCCGGACTGGTGGTGTTGCTGCGTGGCGATGCCGGCATCGGCAAGACACGGCTGGCGCACGAGTTCTGCAGCAGCCGTGGTCCGCTGATCACCGCCAAGGCCGACCCCGCTGATGCGGCCCTGCCGCTGGCGCTCCTGCAACGGCTGATGCAGGAGTACCCAGCGGGCGATGCTGTCGAAGCGGTTCCCTGGCGGCAGCTGGCCCAAGCCCTGAAGCGCTGGGCCGCGCAGCCGCGGACCACCGTGTTCATCGACGACCTGCAATGGGCCGACGCAGCGTCTCTCGAAGCGCTGCTCGATGCCTTGGCGCTCGACAGACCCCCGAACCTGCCGGTGCTGCTGGGGGTGCGCGATGGCGTGGTGCCTTCTGCGCTGCAGGTTTGGCTGCAACGCCTGCCAGCCGGAGACTGGCTCGACCTGCCCCTGACACCCCTGGACGAAGAAGCCGTTCGCGAACTGCTCGACGACCTGGGCTGGCCAGGCGTACCCGCCCATCGGCGCGAGCAGATGCTGGCTGTGTTGACCCAACGAGCCGCCGGCCATCCCCTGCTGCTGCTGGAACTCCTTCGCACGCGGCGTGGGGGTCGAGCGGTCCAGCCCAGCGGCGAGTCGGTGGCGCGGCAGCTGCAGGGCATGTTCACCCGCCGGATCTCCAGGCTGGACCCGGCCGCCCAGTCCGTTCTGGGGGTGGCGGCGTGCGCGGGTCCGTCGTTTTCGTTGCCACTGGCGGCCCAGGTGCTGGATTGGCCTTCAGAAATGGTCGAGTCGGCCTGGGACAGTCTGTCGCGCGAGCAGTTGCTGCAGGACGACCAGCGACTGCTCGACGCCGTGGCCGACGCCGCCAGGCAGGCCGTGCCGACCGCTGTGGCGATGGCCACGCACCGGGCGTTGGCCATCGCCCTGGCGGAGCGGCCCGAAACCGCCGAGCGCGTGGCCCATCACTGGGAACAGGCTGGCGTGTGGGCGCAGGCAGCCGCAGCGTACGAGCAGGCAGCCCGTGCCCATGAGCCGCGCCAGGGCGAAGTGCTGCTGCTGTGGGACCGATGTGCTGCCTGTCACCAGGAGGCAGGCCAGTCCGCCGAGGTGGTCGCCGCCTCCTGGGCTGCCCTGGAGGCCGCGGCTGTTGCCGAAGGCCAGGCCGACCTGTTGGCGCGCATCGAACGGCTCCGATCACAGGCCCAGCAGCCGGCGGCCCAGCTGCGGCTGTTGTTGGTGGAAGCGCGAGCCCATCTGAACGCCGGGTCGGCCGATAGTGCGCTGGAGCCGGCGCGCCGCGCGCGGGGCCTGGCGGTCGAGATGGCGAACACGGCAGCCGCCCTGGAGGCCGTGGCCTGGGAGGCGCTGGCCGTCGCCCTGAAGGGCGACGTGGTTGCGGCTCGTGCTCTCCTGGATGAAGGACGTGAGCAGGCCGGCCCGGTCCCAGACCCGGTGGCACTGCAGCACTGGCGTGGTGTCCTGGGCTACGTGCTGCACCTTGCCGGCGACAACGCACGGGCTTGCACCGCCATGGCCGAGGCGGCAGAAGGGGCCGAGTCGGTTGGCAGGCTGGGGGACGCTTTCGAACACGTGGCCAACTTGTCCACCACATTGGCGATGCTCGGGCGCACGGCTGAGTCCCGTGCCGCTGGGGCTCGTGCACTGGCGCTCTGGCAGAAGCTCGGTGAACCGGCCAGCTTGTCAGCGGCCGTCGTACAGATGCAATTGGCAGCGGTGGAACTGAGCGATGGCCGGTTCGACCGTGCCCTGGAACTGCTGAACCAGGCGCTGCGGGCGTTCCGGCGCCAGGGCTCTCTCAGTTTGGCGGCGCTGGCTGAGCACCGACTGGCCCAGGCGTGGATGCGCCTTGGGCAACCCGCGCGGGCTCGGCAGGTGCTCACGCCCCTGCCGGGACAGGCCGATGCGGGGCGACGTGCGATGCGAGAGATGCTGCTCGTGAGGCTGGACAGCGCTCAGGGGGAACGCGCATTGGCTCGCTTGCGCAAAGCGCAGGCAGCAGGCGCGCTTACCGCATCCGACAGCCGGGCCCTGCGGCTGCACATGGCGCAGCACGCGCCCGCCGACGAAGCACTGGCCCTGGCCGAAGCTGTGGTGGCCGAAGCCACTGCCGATAGCGATCCACCCGCAGCGGCCCACGCGCACGTGCGTGCTGCGCTGGCCTGTGTGGCGCTCGGTCGGCTGAAGGCGGCCTCCGATCAGCTCTTGGCGGGCTGGGCGCACGGACGAAACAACGGCGCGCTGGATGTCGATCAGCTGCTGTTCTGCGCCTGGGTCCACGAAGCGGCCACGGCGGTGGGCGCCCACGGCGTAGCTGGAGAAGCTCGGGCGACTGCCCGTCGCTGGGCAACGAGCGCGTGGCCTCATGTTCCGGCAGCTTGGCGCTCGAGCTTCCAGCGCAGAGTTCAGTCGCTGGGTTTGGAGATCGAGCCCGGCGACGGATGAACGCGGGCCCATCCCCTCACTTGATGGTGTCGTGTCGTGTCTGCCACGAGGCGCGGTATCCGCGTGACGCCGTGGTAACGCCGGGTCCCTAGGTTTCGGCATGTCAGCTGCGCTGCTTCGGCCCCAGGGCGTAGCAGGCGGCAGGCAGTCCATCAACGGGAGGACCCAGCGCACCATGAGCCAAGACCGCGAACACTCTGAAGTCCGTGTTGCCCCGACGCCCACCGCCGCGCGCCGCGCCCAGGGCCAGCGTCAGACGGCAAGACTCTCGGCCGTGCTGATGGCAGCGGTGGCGCTTGCGGCTTGTGGCGGTGGAGGGGGCGGCGGTGCTCCGGCAGCTGCGCCCCCGTCGGTTCCCTCCCCGCCACCACCGCCGCCACCGGCGGCACCAACCATCACCGTGCAGCCGGTGGGGCAGACGGTAAGCGTGGGACAAACCGCCGTCTTCACGGTGCAGGCCACCGGCAGCGGCCTGCTGGCCTACCAGTGGCTGCGCAACGGCGTGGCAATCGCGGGCGCGACGGGGTCCAGTTACACCACCCCCGCCCTTGCCCTGGCAGACGATGGCGTCGTCTTCAGCGTGGCCGTGACAACAGCCGGCGGAACCACCACGAGTGCCGGGGCCGTGTTGCGCGTCAGCGCCGCGACCGGCTCGCTGACTCCGGTGCCGACGCGACTCAGTTTGTCCAACGAGGGCTACTTGCTGGCCGTGCATGACGACGGCCGCGTACTGCATTGGGGCGGCGGCATGCAGGGAGGCCTAGGCAGTGCCATGCCAGGCACTGTGGCCCGAGTCATTGGTGGCGTGAGCGGCGCAGTGGGGGTGGCGAGCGATCACCCGCGCTCGCTGGTGGTCACCGCTAGCGGTGGGCTCATGGGGTGGGGGCGCAACTGGCGTGGCGCGCTGGGTGTCACCCACAACGGCGACGACAACCTGGTGGTCAATGCAGCCGTGGCCGTAGGGCAGGTGAGTGGCGTCGTGCAGGCACGCGCCTGCGGCATCGCCAGCTTCGCATTGCGCAACGACGGAAGCGTGTGGCTCCTGCCCGCGGTGCGAAGCTTGGCAGGTGCCGTCAGCGCGCGACCCGTGGCGGGACTGGCTGGCATCGTGCGGCTCGCTCAGGTGAGCACCGGGTTCAGTGGCTGCAACCTGTTGGCCATCGACGGCGACGGCCGAGTCTGGCTGGCGATCGCACGAGACGGTGACTACGATGGTGTGCTCCAGCAAACTGTGATGATCACATCGGTGGAGCAGGATCTGCGAGCGCCGGCTGGCGTTCGCGATCTGTCGTGCAGCGAAGTCATCTTCGATGCCAACACCACACACTGCCTGGCGATCACAGCGGACGGCAGTGTGTGGGCCTGGGGTGACAACGGCGGCGGACGCCTGGGCACTGGCGACACCGTCAGCCGCACCCTGCCGGTCAGGCTGACCGGCCTGCCCGCGGTGCGGCAGGTGGCCGTGACGATTGGTCGCTCATACCTGCTGACAGAGTCCGGGCAGGTTTGGGCCTGGGGCGGCTTCAACGGCGACGCTCTGATGGGTGGTCGTACCGCGGTCACTCAGGCAGTGGGCTACTCCGACTTCTGGGTTCCCGGCCCAGTACCTTCGATCAGTGATGTTGAGTACCTTGCTGCCGCCCAGCATTTCGTCACGGTGATGAAGCGAGACGGAACGGTCTGGTCGTGGGGCACCAATCTGCGGGGCGTGTTCGGTGATGGTCTGGCCGGCACCTACACCGGGGTCCCCACACAAGCCCTGGGCATCTCATTGAAGTAGCGAGGTTCCCGTGACGGCTGGAGTCACGCAGATCAAGTCTCTCCGCACGTGGAAAATCGACAGCGCATGCACGAGCTGTCCGTGACTGGGTACGAACTTCTTCAGCAGAGAGAACGGCCGCTGGCCATCGCCCAGGTGAACCTGTCCTATCCCAAGGGCGGCCAGAGTAGCCAAGCCGACTGGTTCCTCGTTCAAGCTGGCAGCTAACCTGATCGGCTGAGAGCCAGCACCAACCGGCCCTCCCGGCTTTGAACACCGCGCTTAACCTGCTACCGCTCAGGCGTGCGGCTTCTCCCACCGCGCAGACCGACGAAAAACCGAAATGGAAATGGAGGAGAGTTTGACCCTCAAGCATCTGTCGCATCGCAGTGGCACCATGGATCTGCTGCCTCTTGGCTTGGCGGCTGAAGCAGGACGCCTGTGCCGCTGGTTCACTCTCCTGGGTGGTTCGCTAATCCTGGTGGGTTGTCTGAGCTCGCCACCGAAGCAGTCCGGGGCTGATGCGCCAGGCGCAGTCAGCCAGGCCGAGCGAGCTGCAGCAGCCGGGCGCGCACCACGCTCTCAGCCGGCGCTACAGAGCCGCGACGCGGCGGCTGAGCAGGAAGTCGCCTGTGCGGCGCCGACGCTGGTCGCACAGGTCGGATCCGTCGCCGAAGCTGGCGCGGCTGCGTCGTTCCAGCGGGCCGCTCACGAGGTCACCAGGGTGCGGACGGCACGCGAGCAGTGGCGTAGCGAGGTCATGCAAGCCAAGCGGCAGACTTTCGCCCTGAACGCGCCTGCTCCTGGCTTTGGTTGCCGCAATCCGGCGCTGGGCCCGTCGGCTGACCGACCCGGTCGTGACCGAGAAGGTAGCCTGTGGGCAGATCCGGACTGCATACCCGGGTACGGCGTCAACGCGCCGCGCAACTCCTCTCCTGCACTGTCTGCGTTGGCCAAGAACGTTGCCGGCCTGAAGCGAGCCGACAGTAGCTTGACGGACGCCGAGCGGGCTGCGAGTGCTGCCCTCATAGACGCGTACTCGAAGCTGGTTGAGTCCGCCGCTGCCAGTAACCGCCCGGGGCCACAGGCGGCCGACCTCGCCGTCGTTGCCTCGTTGGGCTCGGAGGTTGTTCGTCCCTGTCTGAGCTCGATGAGTGCCACCGCGGCTACCAACCTCATGGCACTCGAAGCGGCCAACGTCGCGGCTGACAATTACGTGCTGCGGGCGATGGATACCCTGGCCCCGTCGGTGGCCGAGCGCCTCGCACCGATCACGAATCGGGCCGAGCAGGAGGCTTTGTTCGAACAACTCCTTCCCTCTGCAGCGTTGCGGGGCTTTGCGCTGAGACACCCGGCGGTTGCAGCCGAGTGGGAGAAGGGTCGGCTCCGCTGGGTCGCTGCTGAAGAAGCGGCTCGGGGAGCGGCGGATGCGATTCCTGAGGCACGCACGGTCCGCCCGGCCTCTCGCGACACTTCTGCTGCCTTGGGCCTAGACGGCCGGGATCAAAGGTTTCCTTGCCTCTTCGAAGTCACGGAGGCGCAGCACGAGATCGGCCGCGCGAAAGGCCTGACTCGCAGTACGCTGCGCGCGGATCCAGTGAACCGCCGCTTGTTCGATCTGCAGTCGTACCTGCGTGACGTACGCGACCCAGACAACCGGAGCGCCAGCTCCAATGTCATGACCAGGGATCTCGTCGCCTGGGTTGAGCAGCTCCAATCGCCTTCAGCTCGACTGAGCGATGCTGCCAACTGCTTGCTGTTTGCCACCGAGCCCTATGACTCGCGCGGCATCATCGAGGCCTTCCTGCTTGATCGGAAGCTCAAGGAGAAGGGGTCGGGAAACCCTGCACTCCGTGCCGAGTCGATGGCGAGGCTGCGCAAGGTCGCTGACCAGGGAAGCGGCTATGCCGCGATGCTGCTGGCCTCGCATCTGATGCGTCGTCAAGCCACTGCTGAGGAGCTGAAGTCGGCCGTCCAATACTTGACCCGGGCAGCTGAGCAGTTCCGCATGTTGCCGGCCGAGCAGCTGCCGCCCTCGCGCGAGCAACCGCTGCTCCAGACACGCGTTTACAAGCCGTTGTTCGCAATCCTCACGGGACAAGTGCCGGGCGCTCGAGATCTGGTACTTGCACGCAAGCTTTTCGACGAGCATCACGACCAGTTGGACCCCGCCTTCCGACAGTCCCTGATCGCTGCGATACCGGGTGCCAAGGAGATTGCCGAGCGTTACGCGCGCGCTGCTGCCGAAGCCGAAGAGCGTCGACAAAGAGCTGAGTCAGAACGGCTCACGCGCGAGGTCGCCAGGTCCCGGTGGGATCGGTGTTTCCGGGACAACTTCGATTCTTCGTACCATGGTTGGCCTGTCGAACCTCGAATCCGCGCGATCAGCTCCTTCGTTGTAAACCAGACATGCGGGCCGATGCCCTCAAGATGACCAACTTCGGCTTGCGCTGGAACGAAGTGTCTGACCGACAAGTGATGGACGTGGCCTACGTACTGCAGATGGTGGTCGGTGGACTCAAGACGTGGTCTTTGTGCTTGCAGCTGCCCATACGAGCATTTCAGGCCTGACCGCGTAGACCGATGATCGTCATGGCACGCTGCCCGGTGGCCAAGGCCGTTTCGCCAGAATCGAGACCCATGAACGATCTACCTCTAGCCCACCCGGCAGTTCTGCGCGCAGCCCTGCTGGCCGCCATGCTATTTGCTGCCGGATGCGCCTCGCCACCACAGCGGCCCCCTGCCGGGCCGGATGCGACGGCAGCCCGAGGTGAGGTCGCCGTTCGCACGCCGCTGATCGACTTCGAGCTGAGTGGGGTGGTGGGGCACCTCCAGAAGGGCGACAGACCCGATCAGCGCCGTTTCTCGTATCTCGATCAGCCAGGGGGCTACCAGTACGGCAAGCCTCTGCAGGTGAAGAGAAACGAGACCGAGGAGGCTCGCTACCAGCGCCTGCTGGGTGCCTTGTCCACGGCGTTTCGGAAGGCAGGTTGCTCGACGCCCGTGTCGTCCATCAAGGACGCTGCCTTCGACTCGCGCCCACCCGAGTTCAGGGACCCTTCGCTGGAAGCCGAGCCGAGGATCGATGACCTCGCGCTCCTGCGGGCCAGCATCCAGGCCCTGGTCGCCGCGGACCGCGCCTGGGCCGAGCAACTGCGGCAGCAGGCACAACACAGGGCCCAGCAAGCGGACTTTCACCTCCAGCAGACCAAGGTTCCCTTGATGTCTGCCAATGTCGCCGACATGGGCAAGTCCTTCGAGATGGCCCGCCAAGAGCGAGAGTGGTCGAAGCGACTTCTCCAGGCAGCGGCGCAGATCGACCGCAACGTGAGCATTCTGCAAACGCGCATCGCTAGCGTGGACGTCATGCTCGAACCCAGCCGACAACGCCTTCGTGCGCAACTCGATGCGGAGATCAGCGCGCTGGCGACTACGCCACGGGCACTGCAGCGAGCGGCCGAGTACATCGAGCCGTTTACGTACATATCGCACTTGTCCGAAGAGCTGCCCCTTTGCGGGGCCGGTGGCCTGCAAGCCCTCAGGACCCACGTGTTCGACCGCGTGGTCGGTGAGCTGCTGGCCCCCTTGCGGGAGCTCTTCCTGAAATCGACTACTTCCGAAAGGAGCGTCTTCACCGGAAACAGCGAACTGGACGCCGCATTCTTCGGCGCGCCCGTGATCGCCGCAGAAATGCAGCGCCGGGTCAGCGTCATCGAGGATCAGCGCCAAGCGGAAATCCGCAAGGCCGCCGAGCTTCGAGCCGCGGAGCGGAGGCGCATCGCCGAGGCGCGAGCAGCGCTGCGCGCGAAACGGGTAAGGGAGAACTTGTCGCCCGACCCTGAGAGCGTAGCCATAGCCTGGGCCCGGGAGGTCGCGGCATCGGCCGCTGCAGACCCGTTGGGTACGGCGACGATCTTCCTCGGTCTGTTCGGCACGGTCACCTACGAGGCGTCTGGAGAAGGCTACTGCCGGGTCTCGGTCTCTGCGCGTGACGAACGTGACCGGCGCTGCACCCACAGATGGTCGGTGTCGGCGAGCGAGCTGCGGTGCGCGCGCTCTGGAGGTGGCCATCAGTGCAGCTTTGTTTCGACGGTCACCCCATCTGGCGAAGGTCGCACCAGCTACAACGCCAGCTCGGGCCACTTCACCTGGCGGCCGGATGGGGAGCTCGATGTCAAGGTCACCAGCGACGTTGGTTATCACATCTGGGGACCGCGGGGCAGTTCAGGTTCGCGGCCCGGTCCGTCTGCGCAACGTTCGGCTGGCGAAATCGTCAAGGAAATCCAGGACCTTCGCTGTGAGACAGGCGTCGACAGCAAGCAGGTCTGCAGGAACCGCTAGCGCCGGTGGTACGGATCCCTCTGGCCGCCAGCAGCTTGCGTTTGGGACTGCACTGATGTGCAAGCGGTGGGCGGCATTGACCAATCAAACTTGCCGACAATGAGAGGTTTAAAGCGCCGCCACTAGCGACAAAGCGCACTTGTCGATTGCAAACCTCCTGCGGCGCATGAACTCCGTGCCGTATAGCTGATGCTCAAGCGCACCTTCTAGTGGCCGACTGCCGCTGGCCGCAAGAGTCCGCTTCATGGGCAGGCATTGCTCGCTTGAGGTGGCTGCGACGAACAGTGCGGAGCACCCACAATCGAACGCGTCGACCATAGCCGACACCTCATCAGCGGTGGTGCGCCCGCATGGCGAGCCATCGATGAGCGATGTGAGTGTGAATGCCCACTGACGCGCGATATCAAGACTTATCAAGGTAGTAAGCCACCTGGAAGGGCGGGTAAGGGCGCTTGCACAACTGGACGACTCGCCCGGCAGCCGTCCGGCGGACGACGAGCGGCTCTGGCCTTGCTCGGCGTGATGGATGTGCAGGCCGGGTCTCCCGACCATCTGCACACTTAAAGCACTTGCTGCACTTGTTGCGTTTAACCGGTACCATGCCGAAATCGATGCAGTGATGTACGCGCCCGGGCCGTGTCCCCGTGGTTCGCAGCAACATCCAGGAGAGCACCCATGCGCACCCTCGAGAAAGCCCGTCAGGTCCTGCCCCCTCCGCTGTCCCGACAGGACATGGAGATGGCCCGGGTCGCCCAGCGCTGCATCATGGAAGCACTGGACCACTCGCGCGCCGCGGCGATCACCCTGACCACCGACAGCGGCGAACACCCGACCGTCGACGTGCCGCCCGCCGCGCTCAAGCTCATCGGGCAACTGCTCGGCGCCTTGAGCGAAGGGCGTCCGATCACGATCGTGCCCTCCAACCAGGAGTTCAGCACGGTCGAGGCTGCGCACTTCCTCAACGTCTCCAGGCCCTTTGTGATCAAGGAGATCGAGTCCGGACGACTGCCCCACCGCATGGTCGGCACCCATCGACGCGTCGCCTTCGAGGACCTGATCGCCTACGCCCGGAAGATGCGCGAGCGGCAGGAGGCCGCGCTCGAGCGCCTGGCAGAGAACTCCCGAGAACTCGGCCTGGACTACTGACATGGCCGGGCACGCGCGCTACACGGCGCTCCTCGACGCGTGCGTGCTGTACCCGCTGGCCATGGCCGACGCACTGATGAGCCTGGCGACGGCTGGGCTGTTCGCGGCCAAGTGGACTGCCCGAATCGAGTCGGAATGGATCGCAGCGCTGGAGGAGAAGCGGCCCGACCTGCACGGCCGCCTGGGCTTCCGACGCGACCAGATGCGCGAGGCGATCCCCGACTGGGAGGTCCCCGAAGCCGCCTGGCTGGCCTGTGCCGGTGGGCTCAGATTGCCCGACCCGGACGATGTGCACGTGCTGGCCGCGGCGCTGGCTGGCCACGCGGATTGCATCGTCACGGCCAACCTGAAGGACTTTCCCGCAGAGGCTGTGGGCGCGCTCGGCATCGAGGTCATCCACCCGGATCAGTTCATCGTCGCGCAGTGGGATCTGGACCAGCTGGTGGCCGTCGCGGCCTTCAAGCGGATGCGGGCCCGGTGGAAGAAGCCCAGCGCGACCGCCGAGCACTTCGCCGAAGCGATGGAACGCGGCGGGCTGCCCGCCACGGCGCAGCGACTGCGCGAAGCGATCGAGCTGATCTAGACCGATGACCGAGGAGATCGCTCCTGGGGGCACGCCCCGAACGCCCGAGGTCGATGAAGTGCTTCGGCGCATCGGCCGGAACCTGCTGCTGTTCCAGCAGATCGAGCACCTGCTCAAGCATCTGGTGGCGAGCTCCCGGGTCGAAGGGAACCTGGCGTCGGTGCAGGGCAACTTCGAAGAGCGCCGCACCAAGTTCCAGAAGCAGACCCTGGGTCAGCTAGCCGGGCAGTTCGTGGACGAGCTGCTCGCGGACGCGGGCGAGCGCGATGCCCCGGACAGAGTGGAGGAACCGTGGTTCTCCTTCGGCTTCACGATCCAGACCGACAGCGCGTTCGTGGAACAGCACACGGCCGAGATGAAGGCCGTCGTGGATGCCAGGAACGACCTGATCCACCACTTCCTGCCGCGCTGGTCACCAGCCTCCAGCGAGAGCACCGAGGCCGCACTGGCCTACCTCGACGAGCAGCGCGCCAAGGCGCTGCCGATGCGCGACCGGCTGCAGGGTTTCGTGAAGTCGCTCCAGGATGCAGCGACGGCGCATGCGCAGTACATGGCTTCGCCAGAAGGCAAGCGGGAGGTGGAGCTCTCGTGGCTGCGGCACAGCCGCCTCGTGCTCATGCTAGGTGAGATTGCCACCAAGACGGACCGGGCCGACGGGTGGATGGTCCTCTCGACGGCGTGTCACGTGATACGGCAGCACGAACCCACTGAACTCGTAGACCTGCACAAGCGCTTCGGGCATCGGACCCTGAAGAAGCTGATGCAGGCGACCGAGCTCTTCGTAAGCGTCCGGCGAAGTCATCTTGAGTTGCTGAGCGGGGCCGTGAAGGATCGTGTCCACGTAGGGATAGGTGGACACGATGACAAGCGAGGAGAAGAAGACACGTCGCCGCTATGGCGCGCAGTTCAAGGCGATGGTCTTGGCGCAGTGCGACGAGCCGGGTGCGTCGGTGGCGCAGGTGGCGATGTCACACGGCATCAACGACAACGTGGTGCATCGCTGGCGGCAACTGGCTCGCGAAGGCAAGGTGGCGGTCGCCAGGCAGAGCGAGTTCATCGCCCTGCCCCTGCCCATGCCCCTGCCCATGCCCGCGCCGGCAGCCGCCGCGGCGGCACCGTCGAACATCTCCGTGGAGCTGCGCCGCGGCTCGGTCTCGATGACGGTGACCTGGCCGACGAGTGCTGCAACCGAGTTCGCAGTCTGGACCCGAGAGTTGCTGCGGTGATCCGTGTCGACGCCGTGTGGCTGGCGGTCGAACCGCTGGACATGCGCTGCGGCACCGAGGCCGCGCTGGCGCGCGTGGTGACCGTGTTCGGCCAAGCCCGACCGCACCACGCCTACCTGTTCGCCAACCGGCGCGCCAACCGCATGAAGGTGCTGGTGCACGACGGCATCGGCGTGTGGCTGGCAGCACGGCGGCTCAACAGTGGCCGCTTCGTCTGGCCCCGCGATGCCGGCGGCACGCTGACGCTGACCCGGCCCCAGTTCGATGCCCTGGTGCTGGGCCTGCCGTGGCAGCGCGTCGGCGAGGCTGGCGTGATCACGCTGCTGTAGCACGTCCATTGCTGCATCTGCCGATGGCCTGCCCGGGCGGCAGCAGGCAGGATCACGCTCCGTGATCGCCGAAGACCTCGACACGCTGGATCCGGAACAACTGCGCCAGGCATTGCGTGCCTCGCGCGCCGAGGTCGCGTTCAAGCAGGCGGTCATCGACAAGCTCACGCACGAGAACGCGATCCTCAAGCGGCTGAAGTTCGCGGCGAAGTCCGAGAGCTACAGCGCCGAGCAGAAGAGCCTGCTGGAAGAGACTCTGGACAGCGATCTGGCGGCGGTGGCCGCCGAGATCGAGGCGATGGCTGCGGCCCCCAAGGCCAGCGGCGACAAGCAGACTCCGAAGCGCGAGAAGCTGCCAGCGAGCCTGCCGCGACGCGAGATCCACCACGAGCCGGAGAACACCACCTGCGGCTGCGGCACGCCGATGCAGCGCATCGGCGAGGACGTGGCTGAGAAGCTGGACTACCAGCCCGGCGTGTTCACGGTGGAGCGACACATCCGCGGCAAGTGGGTGTGCAAGTGCTGCGAGCGCATCACCCAGGCGCCGGTGGCACCCCACGTCATCGACAAGGGCTTGCCGACCGAGGGCCTGCTGGCCCAGGTGCTGGTGGCCAAGTACCTGGATCACCTGCCGCTGTACCGCCAGGAGGCGATCTACGAGCGGGCTGGGCACCTGATCGCCCGCTCGACCCTGGCCCAGTGGGTCGGCGAGTGCGGCGTGCAGCTGCAGCCGCTGGTCGACGCCCTGGCGGCCGAGCTGCTGCGCCAGCCGGTGCTGCATGCCGACGAGACGCCGGTGGCGATGCTCAAGCCCGGCCACGGCAAGACGCACCGGGCGTACCTGTGGAGCTACTGCACCACGAGCTTCAACCCGATCAAAGCCGTCGTCTTCGACTTCGCCGAGAGCCGAGGTGGGCAGCATGTGCGCGAGTTCCTGGGACTGCCCGGCACGTCCGGCAAGCCAGGCTGGCAGGGCAAGCTCGTCACCGACGACTTCAGCGGCTACAAGGCCTGCTTCGAGCTCGGGGTGACCGAGGTCGGCTGCATGGCGCACGCTCGGCGCAAGTTCCATGAGCTGTGGGCCAACCACGGCAGCACGGTCGGCGAGCAGGCGCTGAAGTTCTTCGCCGAGGTGTACGACGTCGAGCGTGACCTGGCCGACGCTGACAGCCAGACCCGACGCGATACCAGACGGCGACGATCACGGCCGGTGGCCGATGCGCTGCACCAGTGGATGCGGCAGCAGCGGCAGAAGATCCCGGACGGCTCGGCCACTGCCCGGGCCATCGACTACAGCCTCAACCGCTGGCCTGCGCTCGTGCGCTTCATCGACGACGGCGATCTGCCGATCGACAACAACTGGGTCGAGAACCGCATCCGGCCGATCGCCCTCGGGCGGCAGAACTGGCTGTTCGCCGGCAGCCTGCGCGCCGGCAGGCGGGCGGCCGCGGTCATGAGCCTGGTGCACTCAGCCAAGCTCAACGGGCTTGAGCCCCACGCCTACCTGCGCGATGTGCTCAAGCGGCTGCCCACGCAACCGGCCAGCCGCATCGAAGAGCTGCTGCCGCATCGCTGGGCGACTGCAGCCAGCTGAACGCCGGGGGGCGTCAAGACGGGATCGCCGGACGCTTACAGCTCTTCGACATCGTGGACGAGCCGACGGCCCGGGGAGGGATCCGGACGATCTACCGGATCAATCCTCGCTTCCAGCTGGAGATCTCGCCGGTGCCGGCGACGGCCGGCGAGCGCGGTGTTGGGCAGCCAGCCAACAGCTGACACAGATTGCCTCTGTTGCGGGCCTTGCTGCGGCCTCGAAGTCCTCAACGCGCACTTTGCTGGAGCCGCGCCAGGACTCGGTGAGACTGAAATGCCATCGCGATCTGAAAGCTGCTCTGTCCCTGGGCATCTGGTTTGAGCGGGTCTCCGCCGCGCTCGACCAGCAGCTCGAACAGGCCAGGGTTGTCGGTCTCGGCTGCAAGCATCAGCGGCGTGCGCCCAGGGACCGGGTAACCGTGACCCCTGTTGGGATCTGCACCGAAGCGCAGCAGCATCGCAACGATCTGCATGAGCTTCTCGACCGAGTACCTGCGGATATGCAGGTCGACCAGGGCTTTGGCTGTCTCCCGCGCAAGTGTCTGGTTGTTCCGCATGCGTGTCATGTTGTCGCCGAACACGCCGGCCGACGCGACACCGAACCGCCGCAGCGCGTCCCTTGCCGAATCATCCGGTTCGCTCAGGATCGCTGCCAACAGACCTTCGAGCATCCGGTGAGGGTGCACCCGCCCGCTGATCTTGGTGATCGTGTAGTGCAAAGGCGACTGAAGGTCGGTGAGGGCGAGCCGATCTGAATCGGCACCCATCTCTAGCAGCTTCAGGACTACATCCGGCTCACCCAGATCTATGGCGCACATCATGGGAGTCAGCCGCTTGCGGTTTGTGGCGGCGTTCAGCGTCGAGGCTTGATGCTCGGTGGCCAGCAGAAGGTCCAGTACAGCCCGGTCGCCGCGGTCGTGCGCGTACTGCATGGCACACAGCAGTGCCGAGGCCCCAGAACTGTCGAGCGTATCGACTGAAGCGCCCGCTTCGAGCAAGGCACGAACCGTCTCGAACCGGCCGAATGACGCGAACAGCCTGAGCTGGGGACAACGCCTGACGAGCCCGTTGCCATAGCGGACTGCGCGCACCCGATCTGGCTTGCGCAGATCCGGCTTGATGGCTTCCATCTCCGACAGCACGATCGTCATGAGCCCGGGGGTGGGCGCGTCGGAGAGGTCGGGCTCGCTCTCGACAAAGCGGCCGTGCGGCGGAAACCTCAACGGCAGCTGCTGTGCAAACTGCTCCAGCTCCCAGGCCTCGACGACAGCAGCGTCCTCGGCCGGACGCTCGAACAGGCCCAGAACGATTCCGACCTGTTTCAGCTGCCTGACGAAGACCTTCGCGTCCAGGAACGCCGCAACGCAGAGTGCGTCTTCGACGATGTCCTTGACCTGACGTCCCGCGCGATAGCAAGCGAGCTCGAAGGCTTGCTCGTAGTGCAGCTGCGCGTCCTCGTACTGACCGGAGAGGGTATGCCATCGGCCCTTCATCCACGCCACGTGGTACGCCGTCCTACCTTCTAGGTCATGTTCCTTGGTCAGCATCTCGAGAGCCTGGATCCGGCGCCATGTGTCTGCCTGGTCACCTGCTTGCTTCCGCGCTGTGCGCTGGAGGTCGTGCCAGAGCCGCCGACCCAAGTCAGCCATCTCCGGCCAAGCCGCGCCCGCTGTCGCGACGAGTTCTTGCAGGCGCTTGCGGGGAATCCAATCGAGTTGAGCTGACTCGAGATAGGCCCGCAACAGCGGGCGAGCAGGCGCTGCGCCAAGCCGGTCGAACTGCGACAGCGCCCGCGCAATCAGGAGCCATGCGCCGGCCACGTCGGCCAGGCCGCGCGTGCCAGGCTCCCTCCGAAGGTCATCCACGAGAAGCTTGAGGCTCTGACCAGACGGCAGGTCGATACCCGTGCGCCACTTGACCATCTTGTCCCGGGACACCTTGTCGCTGCCCGTTGTCTCTTGGTAGAGCAGCTTGTCCACAGAGCTGCCGACACTCTGGTCCAGCCACTCCAATACCGCCCGTACTGGCGACCGTCCCTCCCCGAGGAGCACACCGAGGCGCGGGCCAGGGCACCGCGCATGCAGGTGTAGGAGTAGCTGCGAGGCGTGCGGCACAAAGAACTCCTCGACGAGCGTCGGCAAGGCCTGAGCTCGGCCGATGGCATCCAACGGGACGTCAAGGACGAGGCGGCAGTACTCCGTTCGGACATGCCGGAGCCAAGGCATGAGAACCTCGTCTGCAAGCGGGCCAAGCAGTCGTCGGGCTCCTTCGACCAGCAGCTCGTTGATCAGTGCGTCAACCTTGGTCCAGTCGAAGTCACCCTCCCGCGCTAGACGATCCACGTCACGATTGCTCCCCTTGGTGTCCAGGGCGAGGCACATGGCCCGAACGCACTCGCCAAGTCGGGGATACGGAGGCGCGGTCATCACGATATGGTTCGGGTGATTCTGCGGGCGTCACGCTCGAGGTTGAGTCCGGCTCTCCAGTCACTCGGCGTGCCAGGTACTGCCAACATGCGCCCGTTCGGGGCGACGAGCTTGCCGTGTTTGCGGCCGCGCGAGTATCGCCACCCCTTCGCCACGAGATGTCTGACGATGTCGGCTACCTTTTTGTCTTGGCTGTACTTCATGTGTTGACAAGGGCGCGGCGCCACGACGGACGCCGCGCTGGCCTCCTTACTTGGAGGTCTTGCCCGCGAAGTTGTTCAGCGCGGCTGCACGCTGAGCCCTGGCGGCGAACGTTCCAGCCGCCACCTGGCCGCCGGCGGTCTTGGCGGCTTGCGACTGGATGCGGCTGGCCGCGGGCGCGGTCATGGGAACGGACTTGGAAGCTGACCTGATAGACATCGACACTTGCTCCTTGGGTACACGTTGCGCGGATCGGCAACGTCGGAGAGGCTAGGGATGCCAAGCTTCTAGGTCCGCTGCGCGGATCGTCAAGAAACCTAGCTTTCTGCATCAGCCGGATGTTCGAGGATCAGCCGCCCGCCTGAGCTACGCACCAAGTCATCAAGACGGGTTCGCCGGACGCATACAGCTTGCGCCAGCCATCCACGATGTTGGCGTTGATCCCGTGCGCCATCGCGACCTTGGCTACTGACGCGCCCGGCAGTGCGCGCTCGGCCAGGATCTGCGCCTTCGCTCTGCGCTGTGCTGCCGGCGCTTACGACTGTTCTCCGTATCCATCGTGTCCAGCTACTCGTTAACAGGACAGGATCTTTATCGCCGCGCAGTCCAGGTTCAAGATGGGTTCGTCGGACGCTTACAAACATGCGTGTCGTTCGTGATCTGATCATTGGACCGGGCGCACTCTAGTGCGTGGGCTTCTCCTCCAAGCGTCCAGTCACACGCCGCAGGGTCCGGCGTCTGCCAGAAGTCGCGGCTAAGGCTGCAAGGGGCGAGCCCTAGACCCAAGGCGCCGGCGAGCGCTTCAACAACAAAGTTGAGGCTGCTCCCCCGACGGCGCGCAACTGATCGATCTTGATCAGCTTCGACGAGGACTCGGCCGTCAGTGCAGCCGGAGTGGGTGTCGCTAGCCGTGCGCTTCGTCTTTCATGCATCGCGCGAATGGTGGGCGCCAGTGTGGCCATGTTGCCTTATTGATCCCTTGCGTGATCTCGCAAGACTTTACGAACCCGGTACATGAAGTCGGCGAGACGCTCACCAAGTCCAACGTGCCAGACTAGAACAGCTTTGCCTTTGGCGCGGTAATCTGTAACCTTGCGCGCGAGGTTTCTCAGGTAGCTTTCTGACCAAAGGCCAGCGACCTCAATGATGATCCTGCCAGCTGCCACGATGAAGTCAGGAACGCCTCGGATCCATTCGCTAAGCGATCGGCGCGGCTTCAAGAATCGGATGTCCTCCTGCTTGAACTGATTGGACAGCATCACTTCGTGATGGCTGTCGGCTGGCGAGTAGCTGTCAGACACCAGAACAAGACCAAGTGCATGCCCGGCCAAAGCTTGATCTTCGCGGATCCAAACTGAAGCCGCGACCAAGACGCGCGAACCCTGGGGGTCGTTGATGCGAAAGAATGCTCTTGGATAGCTGGTGCGTGCGCAAGTGATGGTCGTCCCTGCTAACGTGATCGACGGGCCGAGGCCTCGAAGCCGCAGTTCAAAGCCATAGACGGATTCATCGAGGCCAGTAGTTTCTCCGACGACGACGACAAGCCGGCCCAAGCCAGTGCCAGTTGGCGCCAAGCTTGCTTGGCTCGTCTCGACGAACTGGGGCCAGGATGAGGCTGCATCACCTGGGTGTGCCACATACATGACCGATACGGATGGCACGCCGTTGATCCTTGACGCAGAGGCGAGCTTCCGAATGCGTAGAAGCGGTTCTCCCATGTGGTCTCCATTGCTTTGGTCATTTAGGCGGGCGGACACCAGAAGGTAGTCGATCAGCGAGGAAAGGGAGATGCGTCTCTGTGACTCAGTTGTGGCATCGTGGACTTGAGATTCTTCATGGGAGTGGGCTTGAATCGAAGCCGACGGGGTCGGATCTAGATTGATCAGCAGATTGGGAGTCTCCTCCCCCGAGCCCGCGAGCGACTCGCTCATTGGTGCCGGTGCTCGTTGATGACCGCCGAGACCGAACCATCCGCAGGTGTGTACATCGCTGTTCTCGGCGCAAGCGTGGTAAGCCCCTCGACGTTTCTTTGCATAAAGTTTGAACCCGCAGCAAGCAAGGGTCGCCTGCTTAAGGTGGACGTCCTGCAGCACTTTTTTCGCACGCGGTGACTCGGCCATCTTGAGTTCACTGGCAAGAAGTGCTGATTGAACGCCACTGGGATAGGAGACGATTACCGTCGCAGTCGCGCTGGGGGTTGGTTTTTGCATCGGTCGTCTCGCAGTCAACGTGGTCCGCCCACTTTGCATGAAGGCACGGTCGAGAACGGCCGGTAAAGCATGGCTCGCGTCGGCCTTTGCTCACCAATTTCCGATCCCTTTTTGGGCTTCGGATGGGAAGTGACGCGATAGCGCCGACCAGGTGTGAACCATCCTGAGGCTGTTTCTTGAGCTGGTGAGCCTGGACATGGGGAAGGTGCCACCGATGCCGGCGTGAGGGCGGTGCCAGTTGTAGTGGTGCTGCCAGCTGGCCAGGGTGCGAGTTCGCTGGTTTGAGTTCTGGTAGGTCCATCCGTAGGCCCACTCGCGCAAGGCCGATTGGATGAAGCGCTCGGCCTTACCGTTGGTCTGTGGGCAGTAGGCGCGGGTGAACTTGTGCGTGATGCCGAGTTCGGCACAGGCGGCGGCAAGGTCCCGCGAGCGGAACGCCGCACCGTTGTCGGTCAGCACGCGACGCACCGCCACGCCCAGGGCCGCGTGGTACGCCACGGCGTCGTGCAGGAGCCGCACGGCCTGGGGCGTCTTCTCGTCCGGGCGCATGGCCGTGAAGGCGATGCGCGCGTGGTCGTCGACGGCGACGAACAGCATCTCCCAGCCGGCGCCATCGACGGAGTTGTGCCGGTTGCCAGTGACTCGGTGGCTGGGCCGCATGATGCGTCCGAGCTTCTTGGTGTCGAAGTGCAGCAGATCGCCCGGCTCCTCGTGTTCGTAACGGACAACCGGCTCGGCCGGCGCCAGGTCGCCGAGCTTGGACAGGCCGGCCCGATCGAGCGCGCGACTGACTGACGGTGGGGGCCGACACCCCAACGCTGCGGGCGATGCGCGACTGGATCATCGGCGGCGTCGCATCTCGACGATCAGCAACGCCTTGGCCGGATCGATGTCCCGAGGCGACCGCGCCGGACGCGATGACGCGTCAGCCAGGACCGCCTCACCAGAGACCAATTAGCGCTCGAGCCACTAGTGCGCCGTCGCCGCTTCGCTGGCGCTGAGACCCTGCTCGGTCATTTGCCTGACCATCTCAAGGCTACGGGAGTATGTGAGTCGGGCATGCTTGTGGCTGTTCATCTGGCTGGCTTACTTGAGGACTGCGTGTTTGGCGATCTCCAGTCTTTCCAACCCAGTCCGGATGAACGCCGGATACAACTTACTGAAGCTTCACAACCAGGGCGTCTGGGCACTGAGAGATAAGTGCTGTTTTCTGTCAAGCGTCGTGGGGCGCTGTCCGCGCCTGCGTCTGGATGGAGGGATGGCCGACAGAGCTCGGGTGTGACCAAACGCAGAGGACGCGACGCGCCTACAAGTGCCCAAAACCGGCTTCATGGCAGCAACGGCGCTGCCATCCTGTGTCCATGAAGCCCCATCACAGCCACTCACCTTCGCAGTTGAGCCTTCAGCTAGGCGATGACCCGGACTGCCAGGACAGCGCTGCCGAGCCCGTTGCCTCCGCTGCGTTGCCCTCTACCAACTTGCACTGCAACGAGGCGGTCGCGGCCCTTAGCGCTGCGACGTCTGGCTGCGCGCATCGCACAGGCGCGATCGCGCACGTTGACGTCGCGGCGCTTGCCCAGGAGTGGCCGGGCCTGGCAGAGGACCTCGCCCTGGTCGAGAAATGGGTGGCTGCTCGCACCCATGAGGCCCGCAGCAGCGTGTGTGCTGATCGATCTCCTACCGCGTGCGCCTACCGCCGCGAGGCCACCCGCTTCGTAGTTTGGCTGCTGGTCGAGCGCGGACATCACCTCAGCGACGCAGTGCTCGACGATGCCGTGGGCTATCGAGACTTCCTCGCTGACCCTCAGCCCCGCGGTCGCTGGTGCGGCGACCACGGTGCGCGCCGCGGTTCGCCAGCGTGGCGTCCCTTCAGTGGCCCGTTGTCGGCGCGCTCACGCCGACAAGCCATGATCGTTGTCTCGTCGATGTTCGGCTTCCTCCGCGACCACCAGTTTGTACCCGGTAACCCGTTCTCCGGCGTGGCCAGACCGAGGTTGGTCTCGCCGCTGATGGATGCGACAAGGCGTCTGAACGTTGCGCAGTGGGGCTTGGTGGAGCAAGAGCTCCGGCGTCATTCTCGTGCTGGCGATCCCACGCGGGACGGTGATGACTTGAACGCAGGCGCGCACGCCGAACGCCAGTTGGCGTGGGCCGTTCGCCTGTTGTTCACGACTGGGCTGCGCCTGGCCGAAGTTGTGTCCCTCAGCTGTGGCGACTTTTCGTGGATTGACTGCCCCGTGGATCCGCTCGACCAGGGCGACAACTCAAGTGCAGCCCTCGCCGGAGGCTGGGTCGTGAACGTGATGGGCAAGGGAGGCCGGCGGCGCGTCGTGCCCGTGCCCACGGCGCTCGTCGATCAGCTCGGCGAGCTGCTCGTGGCCCAAGGTGCAAGGTCGAGCGACCCGCGAGATCTTCAAAGCCAACCGCTGCTTGTCAGTCGTTGCGATCTGCGCGCTGCCGCCCTGCGCCGAACGGGGACGCCACAGCGGATGTCGGTTCAAAGTTTCCATCGGCAGATCAAGCAACTGTTCAAGCGAGTCGCCGCCGATGCTCGGTCTGAAGGCCGCGATCGGGACGCTGCTGTCCTGGAGGCAGCGACCACGCACTGGCTCCGCCATACGTTTGGCTCGCACTCGATCGCGGCTGGTGTGCCGGTGGACGTGGTGCAACAGAACCTCGGACACGCGTCATTGGCGATGACCACGCGCTACGTCGAGTCAGGACTAGCGCGACGCATCCGCGAGTCCTCACGCCATCAAGTAAAGAGCCGCTGCTGACTGCTGTACTAGCAGCAGCGCAGTTCACAACTACTACCGCACAGAGAAGATTGCAATGACGAACCACATTTCCCGCCTCCTTGGCGGCAGCCGTGGCTACGCGCAGACGAACCAGATCCTGGACCGTCGCATCCAGTCATGGTCCTTGCTTCTGACGCAGATCGCCAAGGGCGATGCGATCGATCCACGTGCCGACAGGGAGCTGGACTGCGCGCTGAGCCGTGACCTGGTGGATCCGGGCCTCAGAGAGATCACGCCCCGGCTCTGGGCCAGCCTCGAGGGCACTCCGGCGCTGCGTACTCTGCAGGCCCGCATCGAGCGCCTCGGCGAGGTCTTCGAGCAAGGGGATGCTGTGCACTTGGCATTCATGGTTGTGTACACGGTGCGGTTGACGTCGCTCACCGAGAAGCATTGGCTTGTGAGTCTGACGGACCAGGGCAAGAGACTTCCGGTCTGCCGCGCCATCGCAAAGGCCACGGGAGCGAAAGCGGTGGTTCTCGACCCGCATGTCTATGACCCGGCAAGCCTGCTTGATGCGACGCCAGCCGCCCTCAGGCGGCGGATGTCAGAGCTGCTTGAGTACCCGCTCGGCTGCGGCCGCGAGCCGCCACCTGTCGCCGATCCGGTCAAGCTGCGCGCGACACCAGATCCTTTGTGGCAGGTCGTCGCCACCACTGGGGTAGCCGTTTACAACCCGTGCGACCCTCTGGCCATCCGGGACTCGCTGGACACTGGCGGTCTGGGGGGCACGTATTTTCTGTGCGAGATCTCCTTGCCCATGAGCCCGGAGCGGCTGTTGGCGGCCAAGGTTGTGGCGGAGGTCAAGTGCCAGGGAGTTGTCGGCTGGCATCAAGGGCTGCGACTCGCGGCTGAGTCGTTGCGCAGATACAGGCTCGGCCAGCAAGTGTGGATGGGGGACTCGGCCAGGCTGTTCAACACTGATACCGGATCGCGCGGGTGAGGCGACTGCGGAAGGTGAGTAGGGTGGACTGCCCCGGGCACGTCAGGCTCTCGGGGCTACCTGGGCTCCATGTCCAGACGCCGCTGTGTCAGAGGTCGAGCCGCTCCGTTGCGTCAGCGCTCGCGCTTCGCAGGACCGAGGTAGGTCGCGGCCGAGCCGACCCGCGAGAGCCCGAGGTCTTCGGCGATCAGGCCTCGGGCGCTACGGTCCTTGATCTCCTGCGCTGTCTTGGAACGTCCGGCCGGGTTGGGGCGGCCCGAAGCCTGGTGATGCACCTCGGCGTAGTGGTGCCGCAGCCCGTGACACGTGACACCGAGCTGCGCCTTGGTGACGCCGCAGCGCTTCATGACGTAGTAGAAGCGGCTGCGTGCGGCTTCGAAGCTTGCACCTTCGGAAACCAGCCGTCCGCTCGGCACGCTGCTGGCGGCGTCCTTTGCAAGCTGAAGAGCGGACCTCTGTGCTTCGGTGCGAATTGGAATGGCCAAGGTACGACCGCCGCGAGTTCCATGGGTTAGGTGGAGTTCACCCCCCCTCTCTGAATCGGCCGGCCGCATCAGGAGCACATGACGCAGCTTGAGACCGAAGGCGTGCATCAGCCGCAACTGGCAGGAGACCATCCTGTCGACGGTCTCAACCTTGGCAAGGATCTGATCAATGTTTACCTCTCGCGCGGACCAGGACGTGCTGTTGGCCGATCTAATTCGCCTCGAGTGCGATACCCATGAGAGACCGTAGCAACTGACGTCTTGAACCATGCCCGGCTTGCCGATTGCAGCAGCGAGCCAACGCAAGACTGAGAAGCGACTCAGGATTGTGTCGGCCGCCAAGTGCTCCTGACTCCATCGATCGGCCAGATAGCGCACGTGCTTTTGACGGAGCCCCAGTAGTGTCGGCAGCTTGAAGCCGCCCTCGACCAGTTGATGGATGATCAAAGCGCCCACGGATGCCCGCTGGGCGGCTGTTGTTTTGGCTGCCTGATGCGAGCGCTCGATCATCTCTCGCCCGAGTATCCGTACAACGAGCCGCAATTGCGACTCAAGGTCGAGCTTGTCGAAAGGGGAAGAGTGCTTGGTCCAAGCGAAAAACTTGGGGTGATCCTGAAGTCGAATCATCGGATGAACCCCGAGGCTGCAACCTGCGAGCCTTGAGTGCGGAAGCTCAATGTGCCAGTCGTTGAAGACTCGTCTTGGAGCTGTGTCGACATCAAGACGCGGCGAGGTAGAAGGTCAGCCACCAAGAGATGCCAAAGTTTTCTCGGACCGATCGGACTGCTTTCGGCAGCGCCTGGCGTAAGTCTTGTGGGTTCTATAGACGATGGGGCGGGCCCAGACGCGCTGAACTCTGTAGGCTCGGTACCCCATTGTTTGTGACTGTCAGCGCGCGAAGTTCGCCCTGCAACGGACGGAGAGCTCCGTGCAACAGGCGGCGCCTGCTCACGGCAGCTTCCTATGAAACCCGAGAGGAGTACTTCTTCAATCTTCTTCATGCTTGTGAACTCGCTGGTTTGGATCGATTGAACAAAAGCTTGCTGCTGCTCTGCTTCAGGGAACGCGGGTTTTCTTAAGAGACTTCTAGGAACTGGTGGTCCGCTTTCACGGGTTGCACCTAGTGGGGAGGGTACGGGGCCCTAACCCGAATTGGCGACGGACTGGAACCGTGACCAAAGCCCTTTGGAGGGCGTGCTGCCTGAAACGACTCCCTGCGACCAGGAGCCCAGCACTGTGCTTCCGGCCAATGACCGACGCTCAATCAAGGCGGCGAATCGATGACCCCAAGTGGAGAAGATGCTGTCCTGTCAGAGCGGAACCCAAGACGATCACATAGGAGGTCTTGGGGCGATCAGCAGGAGGACATCTGATGCACTGCGGAAGGAAGCAGTAATCGCCGTCGAGCTGGAGAGCCGTAATCCCAGAGCAAGCACAAAGGCGGCTCGTAGCGGCACCCAGACGGGCAGGCGAGTACAGGTTTGGCCACAGCAGAGGGTGGCCGAGTAGCGGCGGGACGAGCCCGCGAGGCGGTCCGGCACGAAGCCGGGCCCAGCGCAGAGGCTGGGGCGTGGGGCATGCCTTAACCCAGGCAATGTGGCTGTCTAGCAGCTACTCGGAGAGTGCTTTGCACTCGCAATGGACTCGGTCCAAGGAGCGATAAGTCTAGGAGTCCGCGTCTCGCGCTGTCAAGTTCTACGTTCTGTTTTTCGCCGTATTGTTAGAAAGAGGGCTCGGAACCCGCATGGGTGCTAGCAATCGTTACCCCTCTAGTTTGAATAAGGAAGAACCGAGCGGCGACATGAGGGGGTTCGTGGTGAGTGGCAGATGGCAAGGGACCCTGCAATGGAGCCCTTGGGCGCGGACCTAAAGCGCCTGGTTAGTGCCTTGGGGCGGCTTGTGGCGCTTGATGCGGGAGGGTGGCGGCGAAAGCACGCCGGTGGGCACGGGTGCGCTGACAGAGCCAAGCAGCCGGCGGGCGCCGATGCCGTCTGACGGCAAGAGTCACGGCGGACTCAGTCGTTCACTTGTCGTTCACTTGTCGTTCAAGGTGGACGAACACAGTGATCAAACTTCGCTCCAGTCGTTCAGTTGTCGTTCACTTGTCGTTCAAGGTGTACGAACACAGTGATCAAACTTCGCTGCAGTCGTTCAATTGTCGTTCAGTTGTCGTTCAGTTGTCGTTCACAGGACCTGCGAGGGTGTTGGCCCGGCCGGTGATGGCGAAGGTCACAGTTAAGCTGCTTGCAAAGTTTGGGCAAAGTGACTCCAAGGGCATGGCTGACATGACTCGGAGTGTTTCGGTGAATTGTGCGGCGTCTGCACGGTCGACTCGATTCAAAGACGGCCAAGGTTTCTGCGCGCCAACGAACACCAAAACCTTGAACACGGGCTGCGCAAGCGCGGCCGCCACCTCCGGCTGGACGTTTCCGTAGTCAATGAGGACGTGGTTTTCCTTCACGGCTGATTGACAGGATGTCCGCTGAAGAGGTCTTGCTCTTCAGCGGTCACGCGATCTTGCAGGCACGCTTGCAGCGCGCCGGGCCGACCTCGCGATCTTGCGTCGCAGGCTTTGGGCAAAGCTCGATAGAGCCTGGTCCGTGATGCTGGTATCGATGACTGCGCGGACGCCAGAAGCCGTCGTGAAGCGAACGACCTCACGACCTTCGGCGTAGCGGATGACCTCACCTTGGAACGCGCTCATGATTCCTCCACGACTGGCCTAGCCGGCATCCTATTCCGAAGTCAGCAGCGACCGAGCCAGAAGCTTGTAACCCTGGCTCGAGTGACGCTTGGTCTGCATGGCCCCCATACTGCGCTCGTACCAGGCGGAATGGTCTCGGCCGGCGCCTATGGCGAGCTGTGAGCCGCTTGGCTACTGGGTTAGGCGGTGTCTCTTTGCCGGTTGTTCAAGCCCCACCATGAAGGCAGCAGATCCGCAACCTGTCGGCGGCGGTATCGGTCGTCTAGCAGCCAGAGGTAGCCGCGGTCATCGGGGGTCCGGAGGACGCGACCTGCCGCTTGCACGACTCGCTGCATGGCGGGCACCAAGTCTGCGTACCCGTGGCCAGTGCCGAACAGCTTGTCGATCCGTTGCTGGATCTGGTCCTGGGTCACCGAGACTAGTGGCAGGCCCAGCGTTGCGATGAAGGCGCCGATTAGCCGTGAGCCGGGGAGGTCCACACCCTCGGCGAAGACACCGCCAAGGACCGCGAAGCCGATTCCCTGACCATCGGCCTCGAACCGCGCCAGGAACCCAGCCCGAGCGGCCGCGTTCATGCGCCGTTCCTGCTGCCACTGAGGGATCTCGGGCCTGCGCTCCGCCAGCAGCCTCGCTGCAGTCTCCAGGTACTCAAAACTGCTGAAGAACGCGAGGTAGTTGCCAGGTGCCTCGTCGAACTGAGCCGTGATCACCGCGACCAGCTGATCCAGCGAGGCTTGGCGGTCGTTGAAGCGGGTAGAGATGCCGTCTGCGACGCGTACCCGTAGATGTTCCGCCGGGAACGCAGGCGGCACGTCGATCCAGACCGTGTCTTCCGGCAGGCCCAGCATCTGGATGGCGTAGTCGGGCGGCGACAGCGTCGCCGAGAACAGCGTGACGCTCTGAAGCGCCGTGAACCGCGAGCGCAGGAAGCAGGCCGGCACCACATTGCGGACGCACAGAACGGCGTCCGAAGCCCCCGACGGGGACGGCTCGTCGGCTGC
>JACCDS011586903.1_pt1 | contig 36834 bp, 17 predicted proteins | sample 7446441 | NCBI WGS metagenome assembly JACCDS01 (sample SAMN15323445, study PRJNA562643) | freshwater metagenome | isolation source: river surface water | place: USA:Blue River Watershed | collected 2017-08-17
CCGGCTGATCGGCGAGATTGGTCAACTCGTGCGGGTCGGCGCGGAGGTCGAAAAGTTGTGTGCGATCCACGAGCGGGTAGCGGATGAGTTTGTAGCGCTCGTCGCGGAGCGCGCGTTGCACCTTGCGGTAGGCAAACATCAGCGACGTGCGGGCGGGCGTGGCGGGGTTGCGCAGTGTGGCGCTGAGGTCGAGGCCTTCACTGTGTTTGGAATTCCAGTACCGTAACCAGAATATCACTACACTGCTACCCTGTGGTCACAGGGTCCGCGAAAGTGCAGCGGCAACGACCCGCGCCACGGAAACGACTAGACGGTTCGGACGGCGGGGTTTTGTAAGGTCCGGTGCGCGCGATTGCCCGGCAAATCTCGACCCTCCTGCTGGCCAGGCTATCCGCGGCGACTCCGCCAGAAAATCCTTCCCTGACCGAGTTGGAACAACACCGGCAGGAAATCGACGGGCAGCTGGCGCGCTTGGCGAATTACAATCTCGGCGGCGGCATCGGAGCCATCGGCTTTCGTTCCCGCGCCTACGAAACCGCCAACCAGACGGAGTGGATTGAAGTCGAACTGGTCGACGCATTTCGCCGCGCCGGGCAACGCTCCCGGTCCGGGCGCGCACCCCGTGCGATTCCGGCTACAGGACGCACGGCTGGCTTTGAACTACGCGGCGTAAAGTGGCCGCCTCGACGGGACTCGCACCCGCATTGCCCGCTTGAGAGGCGGGTCTCCTGGACTCGCTAGAGGACGAGGCGCTGAAATTGGTCGGCGAGACAGGATTCGCACCTGCACGGGCTTTCGCCCACGAGTTTCTGAGACTCGGGCGTCTACTGTTCCGCCACTCGCCGAAAAAGCTGGTGCGGCCGGAGCGACTGGCACGCTCACGCGCCAAGGGCGCGGCGGTTTTTAAGACCGCCCGGTCTGCTGTTCCACACACGGCCGCAAAATGGTCGCGGCGGCCGGTGGAGCGAAGCGGAACGGCGCACCAGCAGGTGCGGGGCAAGCGGGACCGCGTTTTCTGCACCCGCGCGATTCTCAAAATTCTCGAGTAGTTTGGTGCCGAAATCGCAACCGACGCACCAGCGGAAAAGCTGCGAATATTGGACTCTTTTCCGCGGCGACAACGGCTGACAGGATAGAACTCCTCTTCTCCGGGCTCAGTCCTGCCGGATGGTCACTTTAAATTCGGTAGACGAGCGCTGGTCATCGCCTAATTTCCCCGGAGTCGCGGGTTCAAGAGGACATTTTTTCAGACGGTGTCTGAACAATCGGTGATTCAGCCAGAGAAACAAAACTTGCCTCAGTCTGGATTGGAATCATCGAGCCAAACTTCGCTGAACCCGCGCGCGACTGGGTAACTCCAATTGAGGCACCGGTGAAAGTCCGCCCCGCTACTACTTAGGGGAGTACACGCCACCCCTAAGGATTTTTGGCTGCCCGACATGGATCACCCCGAGAACCTTTGCAGCGAATCGGGTGTTTCCAGAGGTAATTCTCCTCGGGGAATCTCGATCCGAGTCAAAGTCGGCCGCCGGTAATTGCTGGCGCATCGCCGACTCCAGCCATCGATTCGCTTCATTCGCTTCAACCGCCGTGGACAATACCACGAACGCTTGAAGCCCCTGGCGCACCCGCCGCACCCGCCGCAACTTCCGCACCTTTCGTCTGGCCACGCCGGCGATTCACCGGCGTCCTGCCGCTGCCCCGCCAAAATCGCCCCTGCCGTCATGAAAATTCCCGCCACCCTCGGTCTCGCTTCCTTCCTCTTGCTGATGGCATCGCCGCATGGTCCGGCAGCCGCCGCGGAAAAAAAAGCCGCCGCGCCGAAATCGGCCGAAACCTACGCGACCTCGGTGCCCAAGCCGACCCTCGCCGGAGCGCGTTACGGCGACCATGAACGACACGTCCTCGATTTCTGGCGCGCGGAGTCCACCGCGCCGACGCCGGTGGTGTTCGTCATCCACGGCGGCGGTTGGACCGGCGGATCGAAGGAGCGTCTGGACAGATTTGTGGATCCAGGCGCGCTGCTGCAGGCCGGAATCTCCGTCGTCGCGATCAACTACCGCTACACCACGCAGGCCACCGCGGCCGGCATCGAACCGCCGGTGCAGGCGCCGTTGCACGACGCCGCGCGCGCACTTCAGTTTGTCCGCAGCAAAGCCCTCGAGTGGAACCTGGACAAGGCGCGCATCGGTGCCGCCGGCGGCTCGGCCGGCGCCTGTTCCGGCCTGTGGCTCGCGTTTCACGACGACCTCGCCGACCCCACGAGCGCCGACCCGATCGCGCGCGAGTCCACCCGTCTGTGGTGCGCGGCCGTCACCGGCGCCCAAACCACGCTCGATCCGCAGCAAATGAAGGCCTGGACCCCCAACAGCCGCTACGGCAGCCACGCCTTTGGCCTGCGCGACTTCGCGGCCTTTCTCGCCGGCCGGGAAAAAATTCTGCCCTGGATCGCCAAATACTCCCCCTACGCGCTGGTGACGCGGGACGATCCGCCCGTTTACCTGATCTACTCCGCCCCGCCCGCGCTCGGCCAAGAGCAGAAGGATCCCACGCACACGTCCAACTTCGGGGTGAAGCTGCAGGAACACTGCGCCGCGAACGGCGTCGCCTGCGAACTTGTCTACCCCGGGGCCCCGAACGCGAAGCACGCGACCCCGACCGCCTACCTCATCGCCACCCTGAAAGGAAAGCGCGAGTGAGCAGGAAGACGCTTCGGCCTCTCCTCCTGCTGCGGTTCGGATTCACCGCACCTCCGGGTGAGGCCGGCGTCACCCGCGCGGCCCTATGGCCTGCGCCTCGTGATCGACGACCTCACTTCTTGATTCTCCACAAGTGCGATTCGGTCCTGATGTAGAGGGTCTCATCCACCGCGATGGGCGAGGCCAGCGCCGGTTCACCCAGATCGATTTCCGAAAGGATTTCACAGCCGGTCTCTTTAATCCGGACCACAAAACACAATCCTTCCTCGCTGAGGATATACAGCAGATCGTCGCCCCCGAGGACGGGAGAGGCGGAATAGCGGAACCCACGGCGGGCAGATTGTGCACCTCGAAAGCATTCCCAAGCGGAAAGCGGGTTTGGGAAACGTGATCTCCCAAACGGTGCGGGCAGTCCCGGAGCATATCTCGGCCGCCCGGCCGCACAAAGTCCCGCCCCGCCGCGCGGCCGCGGGCACCCGACCCGCCTTTCGACTGGCCACGGACGTTTCTTGCCATCGTCCTCGCTCCTCCGGGCCGCGACGGACGCCGACCGCCCCACCCTCGTTCCTCGCTTTGGATTCATCGCCATGAAGATCTCTTCCGCTCACCGCCCTGATAAAGGCGACGATCGCCCACGGCCACAGCACGCCCGGCGCACCGCAGAAGAACGCCGCGCCGCTGTCCCTCGACACTCCGCGCGCCGCGAAAAAACCAGGGCTGATGGCCCGCCCGCGGCCTACCTGAACCCCTCCGCCCATTCCCGATGAAATTTCCCCGCCTCGCTCCCCTGCTCTTCCTCGCCGGCCTCGCGCTGCCGACCCAGGCGCAATCCCAGCGGCCCAACATCGTCTTCCTCTTCACCGACGATCAGACTGCCCAGGCGCTCGGCGCGGCGGGTAACCGGGACGTCATCACGCCGCACCTCGACCAGCTCGCGCGCGAGGGCGTGCGCTTCACCAACCACTACAACACCACCGCCATCTGCATGGCCAGCCGTGCCAGCGTGCTCACCGGGCTCTACGAGTATCGCCACGGGTGCAACTTTTCCCACGGCGATCTCGAGCGGCGTTTTATCGAACAGTCCTACGCCGTGCGCCTGCGGCAGGCCGGCTACTTCACGGGTTTCGCCGGCAAGATCGGCTTCGTGCTGCAGGACGAAAAATTCGAGGCGCTCGCGCCGCTCTTTGATCGCTGGGCGGGCGGACCCGGACAGACCTTCTACGAGACGGAGAAGAACGACGGCATCGCCAAATACGCCGCCCGATACCCGCATTGTTCGCGCGCCTACGGCGCCTGGGCGCAGGATTTTTTCCAGGCCGCGCAGGCCGCGGGAAAACCCTTCAACCTCAGCATCAGCTTCAAGGCGCCGCACCTGCCTTTCACGCCCGACCCGATCGACTTGAAACTCTACGAGGGGAAAACCTTCCGGCGGCCGCCGAACTACGGCGTGGAAAACGCGCGGCACCTCTCGCCGCAGTCGCAGACCAGCCGCGCAGCCAAGGGCTATCGCGAATGGATCACCGACTACGACGACTCGCTGCGAAAATATTATGCGCTCATCAGCGGCGTGGACGCCGCCGTCGGCATGATCCGCGAGGGTCTGCAGCGCGCGGGCCTGGCGGAGAACACCGTGATCATCTTCACTTCGGACAACGGCTACAGCGCCGGGGCCCACGGGTTCGGCGACAAGGTGCTGCCGTACGAGGAGGCTTCGAAGTCGCCGCTCATCATCTTCGATCCGCGCCTGCCGAAAACGCACGCCGGCCAGGTCAGCTCCGCCGTCACCGGCAATGTGGACATGGCCGCGACGATCTTCGCCCTCGCCGGCGTCGCCGCACCCGCCGGCCTCGATGGGAAAAACCTCCTGCCCCTCCTCACCGAGCCCGCGGCCCGCGTGCGCGACGCGCTGCCACTTTTCAATTTCTGGGGCGCGCAATCCGCGCAATCCATGGCCGTCGTCACGCCCGGATGGAAATACATCTACTGGTATTACGGCGAGGGCATGGCTCCGACCGAGGAGCTGTTCCAGATCGGCCAGGATCGTTACGAAATGCAGAACCTCGCCGCGTCGCCCGCGCACCGCGAAACGCTCGCGACGATGCGCCGCCACTACGACGCCGAGATTGCGGCGCTCCAGGAACGCGTCGTGAAAGGCCACGGCTACGAAGCCTACCCCACGCTCTTCAGCCGCACCGTCGGCTGGGCCGAAAAAGCGGCGCTGCTCAAAACCCTCAAACCCGACGCCGGCGGCGAAGGCGAGGCGCCCGGGCGCAAGCAGAAGAAAGCAGGCAAGTAAGGGCCGGCGCAGATAACCTACGCCGAAGCCTGGCTGTTCTCCGGACCGACCCGCGGAAAGAGGCCCAGCCGGTGCGCTTTGTTGACGGCCGCGGGAGCGTTGCGCACGCCCAGGCGCGCGTAAACATGCGCGACGTGCTCGTCCACCGTCGCGTAGCTGATCTGCAGCCGGTCCGCGATTTCCTTCTTCAGCAAGCCCTCGCCGAGCAGGGCCAACACCTCCATTTGCCGGCCGGTGAGGAGCACCTCGGTCCCGGTTTGCGGGAGCCGATTTTTCAGCGTGTTGATGATGAAACGGGCCACCCCCGCATCGAGGGACGCCCCGCCGTTCATCACGGTCCGGATGCCGTCGATGATCGTGTTCACGGTGGAGGATTTCAACAGGTAGCCGGTCGCGCCCAGCGTGATTGCCCGCAACACGTCCGCCTCGGCATCCGACTGGGTGAGGATAATGATCTTGGCTTCGGGGGCGGCGGCAAGGAACTCGGGCAGCGCCCCGAGTCCGTCCATTCCGGGCAGCCTTAGGTCCAGCAAAATGAGATCGGGCCGCTCGCCGGCCACGTTCTCCCGCAGGCTGCGCAACGCGATCTCCGCGGTGCCAAACTGGCTGGCCAGCTGGATCGCCGGTTCCTGTTTCAGCGCGAGCGCAATCACCTCGCGGTAGCGGGGACTGTCTTCCACGAGCATGACGCGGATGTCGCTTTTCATGGCAGGGAGCCAAACCAGCGGCGCTTCAGCCGCAAAACAATGCGCGTGCCCGCGGAACTCCCGGCGCCGACGCCGACTTCCCCGCCCAGGAGGCGCGCACGGCGTTTGAGGGAGGCCGGGACTTCCCCGGCCGTGCCGCGGCCGTTGTCGGAAACGGTGAGGCAGACCTCCCCGTCGGTCGCCACGAGCCGCGTGCGGGCGCCCGTGGCGCCCGAGTGGCGGATGATGTTGATGAGGCTCTCCTGGTAGAAAAGGAGCAGGTCGACGCGCTTGCGCGGCGTGAGCTGCCGCAGCGCGGCCTCGCCTTCGAATTCGATCTCATGCCGGAGGTCGGCCAAGATGCGTTCGGACGCATGCCGCATGTCGGCGACCAGATCGCCGTGCAGGCCCTCGGCCTCGAGCAGGTTGGTGCAATGACGTGCCGCCTTGCCGGTGCGTTCGGTGAGCGCCCGCATCCGCTTGAGGAGATCGTCCAACCGGTCCGGGGACGTCCGCGCCGTCTGGGCGAGATCGCTGAGCAAACCCAGGGCGTGGAGGTCGGCCCCGAGCTCGTCATGCAGGTCGGCCGCGATGCGTTTCCTGGTTTGCGCGATGGCCCGTTGCTGCCGGATGCGATTCACCAGCACCATGGCGACCACGCCGAGCACGAGCACCACGGTAAGCCCGCCGAGCCGCGCCAAGTTGGTTTTCTGCCGGCCGTAGCGCTGGGTCAGCTCGGCGGCGACCAGCGGGCGCTCGCGTTCGAGTTCGTGCCGCTGGGCCAGTTGGTTCAGCCATTCCCGGACGGGCAGGATCGCGCCGTAGAAATTCCGCCCGTCCGTCAGACTGGCCAGACTGCGCACGGAATCCGCGGCCTTGAAGTTGGCGACGACCGGCCGGTGCAGCGCCACATTGCGCCCGCGCGAAAACAACTCGATTTCCGCAAAGCCCAGCCGGACCGGCGCCGGCCCGAGGAGCGGGTCGCGGTTGGGTTCCACGACCTGCAACCGCACGTAGCGGCAGGCGGTTTCGGGAAACATCCGCATCAGCACCGGCCCGACATCATAGTAGGATTCGTGGCGCACCTCGGCCAGCGGCCGGCTATCCGAGAAATCCGGCGCATCGGCGCCCTCGACCCGGAGCACGCGCGGGATGCCCACATCGCCGGGAAACGTCTGGGGCACCGTGTCGCTCTGGTCCACGGCGTGGAGGTGCAACCGGGAAAGCGGCCGACTCTCCCCCAGATCGATCGTCAGCGACGGGCGCTCACCCGTCTCCGCCGCTGCGATGTAGGCGATACTTTTCTCCCCGTGGGCCGCCGCCATCAGATACGGCAGGAAACCATCCACCACCGCGCCGTCACGCCAACCGGGAGAGGTGGAGGGTTCGTGAAGGGCGGGATATCGGATCGGCTTGTGCAGCGCGACGTTCTCCTCGCCGCTGAAGGCCAGGATTTCCGAGAACTGGAGGAGATGCTTGGCGTCGAACCCGCGGCGGGAAAGCAGCGTGGCCTCGACGCGAATCCAAGCGGCGACCGTTCCGCCGCAGGGAATTGCCAGCGGGGCGATGCGCGGGAGGAGTCCGTCGCGGTCGGAATACTCGGCCACCACTTTCCCGACAGGATCGTCGCGCGTGCCCGCGAGGAGCCGGAAGTTCCGGGGAAAAGCATCTCCCTGGAAGCCATTGATGCCATCCCGGCGGATCGCCGGCACCAGCATGACCTGATCGAGAGCCACCGCGGCGCCGAAGTCGATTTCGACCCATTCGGTGTGCTCGGCCCGATCGTAGGTCCGCGAACGGGATCCGATGGCGCCGACCCCGCCGCTCAGATTGTAGTTGGCCAGCTTCGTCAGTTGCCGGTCGATTTCCAGCAAGCGTGCCTCGAGTTCGGACAGGGAAAATTTCTCCACCGAGCCGGCGGCCGGGAGCTTGAACAGCAGCCCCACCAGCAAGGTCGCGGCGATTCGCCGGGCAGTCACGCGCATGGCGCAAACAAGGCGACGCCCGCTCCGCAGTCTAGTCGTTTCCTCGCTTTGCCCTTGGGGCCGGATCTCCTCCGGCAACCCTGTGAACACGGGGTAGACCCACCGCACATGTCTGTCTAGGGTAGTGGTTCCCCCGCGGTCCGCGCCTCCCCACCCAAGTTCAGCGGTCGTCGGCGGGTCGTTGCTCCTGCATCGGCCTCGCCCACCCCAAACCTCCCACCCCAAGCTTCATGAACCCCTCCGCCACGCCTTCACGACTCGCGGGACTCTGGCTCAGCCTCGGCGCCGTTGCCTTCGCGCAAACGGTCCCGGCCGCCAATCCGCCGTCCCCGGCGACGAACGCCGTCGTCCTCACCCCGTTCGAGGTCTCTTCCGAAAAGGACAACGGCTACGCCGCCACCGAGACGCTCGCCGGCACGCGTATGCGCACGGAACTGCGCGATATCGGCGCTTCCCTCAGCATCCTCACGCCGGAATTCATGCGGGACCTGGGCGTGAACTCCTACGACCAAGCCTTGTTGTATACCCCGAGCGTCGACGCCTCCGAAGGCGACAACACCGACGTCAATCGGGCCTCCGGCAACCAGCTGCGCTTCGGCACCGGCCAGTCCTTTTCGATCCGCGGCTTCAATTCGAACGCCGGCAATCAATCCGCTTCCCACGACTTCTTCAACGCCCTCGACCCGGCGGACAACTACAACGTGGAACGCGTCACCCTCTCGCTCGGGCCCAACGCCTTGCTGATCGGCGTCGGCAATCCGCAGGGCACCGCCGTCACCTCGACCAAGCGCGCCCTCCTCACGAGGCGGAAATTCGACGTGCAGACCCAGGTCGACACCAACGGCTCGCGTCGTCTGTCGTTCGACTACAATCAGCCGCTGATCCCGAACCGGCTCGGCATCCGGCTCAACGCCCTGCGCGACGAAGCCCGCGAATTCCGGAAATACGAAGGCAAGAATCAGGCGCGCCTCACCGCCAGCATCACGGCCAAACCGTGGGCCGACACCAAGTTCACGCTCAATCATGAGAGCTACTCGCTCGGCTCGAACTTCGCCAGTTTGACCTGGGGCTTCGATGGCGCGGCGCTGCGCTGGGCGGCCGCCGGAAAGCCGGCCATCGACTTTGTCCCCCTCCCGTCGTGGAGCGCCACCGCGAGCTACGTCGATGCCGCGGGCAACCGCATTCCGGTCGCGCGGGGCGTCGTCGACGCCGACGGCTTCGTCGATGCCCGCACCGACTTCGATCCGACCCTGGCGTTGAACCAAACCACCGGTAACACCCAAACCTGGGTCGTCGGTCTGAATGTGCCCAACCCGATGATGAACCTGCGCTATCAGGGCAACCTGGCTGCCGCCACGTTCAGCGGGCAAGCCAACGCCAACTACCACTCGCGCGATCCCTGGGCCACCTTCGGCTTGGCCAAGGACGCCTATCTCTACGGCGGAACCTGGGACGAACCCTCCAGCAAACAGCACGGCCGTTGGAGCCAATTTCTTTTCGAGCAAAAGCTGGCCGAGCACCTGTTCTTTGAATTCGGCGGCAATCTCGCGCTGCACCACCAGACGATGGATACGACCAACTTCATCAACGTCTCGATCGATCCGAACCGCTATCTGCCCGACCGCACGCTCAATCCGGGCTACCTCCAGCCCTTCGCGACCGCCAACGCGCAGCAGCGTCCGGTCAAGAACCGCTCCGCGGAAGTCCGCGCCACCCTCTCCTACGAACTCGATTTGACCAAGCGGCACCGCTGGCTCGGCCGGCACAATTTCTCCGGGCTTTGGCAACACACGCGCAGCGATGCCGAGCAGGAAGTCACCGGCCTGCGCAACCTCGCGAGCGTCAACCTCCCCGCCACCGCCGCGAGCGGCTGGTCGGGCGATGTCCTGAACGGCGCGAACGCCATCAACTTCCGGGCGTATTTCGTGAATGGCAACATGCCCATCATGCCCGACCTGATTCAGGCCAAGAACCACATCCCGCTGCTCAACAGCTACGGCCGGCTCGTGGGCTACAGCGACAACGAACGGTCACCGATCAATCTCCGCAGCATGACCAGCCTGAACGCGATCAAGAGCAAGTTCCTCGACGACGCGATCTCGCTCGGCTGGCAGGCCCGTTGGTTCGGCAACCGCCTCGTCACGGTCGTGGGCTACCGCGAGGACGACACCGAGAGTTTCGGCGTGCCGACCGTGCGCAATGTCGTCCATCCCGAGATTACCGGTTCGGCGACCGATCCGCTGAAACAGAGTTTCGCCTCGGCCAAGGACATCTCGTACAATCCCGATCCGTCGATCGTCTCGAAGGGCGCCACGCGCACCTACAGCGGCGTTTACCATGCGCTCTCCTGGCTGTCGCTCACCTACAGCCGCTCGAGCAATTTCCTGCCGGTGACCAATGCGTCGTTGATCAACGCGCTGGGCCAATCCGCCCCCAATTCGGAAGGCAAGACCGTGGACTACGGCGTCCGGCTTTCCCTCCTGCAGGGCAAATTGTCCGTGGGCTTGAGCAAGTTCGAAACCTCGGCCTCCAATCAGGCGCGCAACGCCAACGCCAGCGTGGGCGGCACCCGCAACATCCTCGCGCGCCTGCGGACCTACAAGCTCGCGGGCGATCCCTACTTTGCCGACCTGGCGGCATCGGGCGACTATCCGGTCGATACCGGCAATGTCTCCGACACCTGGAGCTATGTGGCCACGGGCTACGAGCTGAACGTCGTCTTCAACCCGAACCGCAACTGGCGCATCTCCCTCTCCGGAAGCGAAAATGTGAATGTGCTGGGCGACCACCTGCTCGCCCTCGGCGACTACCTCTCCACCGACTCGAAGTTTCAAGGTCTCGGCACCTGGAAAAAACTCGCGGCGGACCTCCGCAAGGTCGAGGCCGGCCAACCGCCTTCGTTCTTCACGCCCGGTGCGTTCCTGACCCCGGTTCGCGCGGCAGCCGATGCCCTCTACCTCGAACAACAAATCGCCGCGCAGGAAGGGTCTTATCGCGATGACCAGGCTCTCAACGGCGTGACGACGTCGCGCGCGGGCAAATACGCGTTCAACGGCCTCATCACGCGCTCCTTCCACGAGGGGCGCCTCAAGGGCTGGAGCACCGGCGTCAACTTCCGCTGGCGCAGTCCCGGCAACATCGGCTACGAGCGCTATAGCAATCCCGTGACCGGCCAGCCTACCGGCAACCTCGACGTGTCACGCCCGCTCGAAGGCAAAGAATTCTGGGACGTGGGGGCCATGCTCTCCCACACGCGCCGCATCTTCGGGAAGATCAACCTGCGGTTGCAGCTCAACGTCCAGAACCTCCCCAACTGGCAGGAACCTCAGCTCGTGCGCGTCGGCTACGACACCAACGCCATCTACGGCACCACCAACGCGCTGGTCGGAACCAACTACCAGCTCCGCCGGCCCCGGAACTTTATCCTCACGTCGACCTTCGAATTCTGAGGTCGCCCGACGGCTTTTCGCTCCCGTTTCCGTGATTCGGGACCCAGGCTCCCGGCCCTCGGAGCACCGCCCGCCCCCGCGAATCGTTTCCGCTCCTCTCTTCACCATGCGCCGTCTCCTCCTCCTGCTCTGCGGCCTGATCGGCCTGGCCGACGCCGTCGCCGCGGCCCAACACCGCCCGCCCAACATCGTCTTCATCTTCGCCGACGACTGGGGCTGGGGCGATTTGTCCTGCCACGGACACCCGTATGTGAAGACGCCGAACATCGACCGGCTGGCGCAGGAGGGCACGGATTTCCATCGTTTCACCGTCGCCAGCGGCGTGTGCTCCCCGAGCCGGACCGCCGTGATGACGGGCCAATTTCCGGCGCGCTACAACATCGACGGCCACTTCGCCTGGGTACCGAGCAACGCCAAGCGCAACATGCCGGACTGGCTCGATCCGAAAACGCCGACGCTGCCGCGCCTGCTTCAGGCCGCCGGCTACGCGACCGCGCATTACGGGAAATGGCATCTCGCGAACGATATGATTCCGGATTCGCCGTTGCCGAAGGTCTACGGCTACGACGACTACGGCGCCTTCAATTGCGCCGGCGAACAGATCCCGGTCCACGAAGACGCCGCCCGCGCGATCGCCTTCATCGAGAAAAGCGCCGCCGCCCGGAAGCCCTTCTTCGTCAATCTCTGGCTCCACGAGCCGCACACGCCGTTCCATACCGTGCCGAAATACGAGTGGCGTTTTCGCGACCTGAAAAACCGCGAGGACCAGATCTACGCTTCGGTGCTGTCCCACGCGGACGATCGCATCGGCGAGGTCCTCGCCGCGCTCGATCGGCTGAAACTGACGGAGAACACGCTCGTGATTTTCAGTTCCGACAACGGTCCCGCCCGCGCCACCGGCACGCCGAAGCTCGATCTGAACTACGACACCGCGACCGGCGCCGGCTGGGGTATCGCCGCGTCCAAGGGCATCACCGCCGGCCGCAAGGCCTACAAGGGCTCGCTGTTCGAAGGCGGCATCAACGTGCCGTTCATCGCCCGCTGGCCGGGCAAGATCGCCGCGGGCCGCGTCGACCACCAATCGCTCATCTCCGCGGTCGATCTGCTGCCGACCTTCTGCGAAATCGCCGGAGCAAAGGTCCCCGCGACCCATCGACCGGACGGCGTCAGCCAGGTCGCCGTCCTGCAAGGGACGCCGGCTCCGAAGCGCCTGAAACCGCTCTTTTGGCGCATGGACGCCTCGTGGCCGCCCCGCCCGGCCGCGCCGTTGCATTGGGCGACGTACGCCGTGGTGGACCAACAGTGGAAGCTGCTGTCGAATCGCGACGGCAGTCACGTCGAACTCTACGATCTCGCGGCGGATCCGCTCGAGCAAACCGACCGCGCCAAGGAACAGCCGGAGGTGGTCAAGACCGTCGTCGCCAAACTCGCGGCATGGAAAACCACGCTGCCGGCAAAACCCACCGGCGACGTCTTCTCGGCCGAACGCCTCAATCCCGCGAAACCGTGAGCCCCGTTCGTCCGCGCCGATTCCCGACGACTGCCCTGCTCGCTTTGCCCGCCGGCGGCTGCGTCGCGCCGGGATTCGCGCCAACGCGTGCGCCATCGCCCCGCTCGTTTCGCCCCGTTCTTCGCCCGTGAAATTTTCCGCTTTCCTTCCGCTCCTCGCCCTCTGTCTGAGCCTGCCGCCGGTCCTCCAGGCCGCCGACCTCGCCGCCGAGCGCGCGCAGGTACTTGAGTTGGGGCGGCTCACCGCCCCGCCGGCGCTGCGACCTGCCGACGGCTTTGCCGATCCGACGGGCCTGCGGGCGATCTACTACGATGCCCTGCCTTGGCAGGGAAACCCGACCAAGGTCTTTGCCTGGCTCGGTCTGCCCGCGCAGCGGGAAGGGAAAGTTCCCGGCGTCGTGCTCGTGCACGGCGGCGGCGGCACCGCGTTCAAAGAGTGGGTGAAGAAGTGGAACGACCAGGGCTTCGCGGCGATCAGCATCGCCGTCGAGGGCCAGACCGACCGCCGCGACGACCAGGCGAAAGGAAAAGACAATCCGCAGGGTTGGATGCGCCATGCCGCGCCCGGTCCCGCGCGCCGCGGCATCTACGGCGACTCCACCGCACCGTTGGCCGACCAATGGATGTACCACGCCGTCGCCGCGACCGTGCTCGCGAACTCGCTCCTCCGCTCGCTGCCCGAAGTGGACGCCGCGCGCGTCGGCGTCTGCGGCATCTCGTGGGGCGGCATCATCACGTCGACCGTCGTGGGCATCGATCCGCGTTTCGCGTTCGGCATTCCGATCTACGGCTGCGGCGCGCTGGATCGCGCGCCCAACCAATACGGCAAGGCGCTCGGCAATCTCGCGCTTTACCGCGAAGTTTGGGACCCCGTGCTCCGCCTGCCGCGGGCCACCATGCCGCTGCTCTGGTTCACGGGGCCAAGCGACGCCCATTTCCCGCTCGAATTCCAGCAGGCCAGCTACCGCGCCGCCCCCGGGCCGCGTCTGGTCTCGGTGCCGTTCGGCATGAAACACGGCCACGGCGCCGGCTGGAATCCGCCCGATAGCTACGCCTTCGCCAAAGCCGTCGTCGCCACCGGCCGCCCCTGGGCGCGGGAAGTCTCCCGCGATTTCGTCGCCGGAAGCGCCCGCGTGATTTTCGAAGTCGCGCCGGCGGTGGACGCGGGAATCCTGGTGTTCCGCCGCGGTGCCGACTGGGAACAAGCTCCGGCCAAAGTCGAAACCTCATCCGGTCGTGTCACCGCCTCGGCGACCGTCCCCGCCGGAACCACCGCCTATTTCTTCAATCTCGCGGCCGGAGGGCTGACGCTCAGTTCGGAGCTTGAAACCGTCCCGCTTCGCCCTGCGAGTCCGTGATCCTCGATCCCGGCCTCCGTCTTCCGCCGCATTTCCGCCCGCGCAATTTCCCTTCGCCTCCCGCCATGATCATCAAGCACGTTGCCGCGGCGTTCCTCGCCGCGCTTTCGCTCACCGCCTCCGCTGTCGCCCAAAGCCCGCTCGTCTACGAGGGCGCGGCGGGCCCCGGCAAGGGCAAGCACATCGTCTTTCTCTCGGGCGACCACGAGTATCGCTCGGAGGAAACCATCCCCGCGCTCGCCCGAATTCTGGCGAAGCACCAGGGCTTCAAGTGCACGGTCTTGTTCACCGTCGACGCGAAGTCCGGCGCCATCGTGCCCGGCAACTCCAATTCGCCCGGGCTGGAGGCGCTCGCGACCGCCGATCTCGCCGTGGTCTACCTCCGGTTCCAGGATTTTCCGGCGGAGCAGATGAAGCACATCGCGGCCTACCTTGATCGCGGCGGGCCGGTCGTCGGACTCCGTACCGCGACGCACGCCTTCCGGATTCCCGCGACCGGCGAATACAAAAAGTATTCGTGGGACAACAAGAGCGACGACTACACCGGCGGTTTCGGCCACCAGATTCTCGGGCAGTCGTGGGTCGGGCATTACGGCAAGAACCACACACAGAGCACCCGCATCGAAGTCGTGCCGGCGGCCTCCGCCCATCCGATCCTCCGCGGCGTGAAAGACGTTTGGGTGCAGGCCGGCGGCTATGTCGGCAAACCCGCCGACGGCGAAATCCTCACCCTGGCGCAGCCGCTCAACGGCATGACGCCCGCCTCCCCGCCCGATCCCACCAAGACGCCCCAGCCCTCCGAATGGACGCGCACCTACCGGAGCGCCTCCGGCCAGACCGGCCGCGTCTTCACCACCCTCTACGGTGCCTCCGAAGACCTGCTCAACGAAGGCTACCGTCGCCTCCTCGTAAACGCGACGTTCTGGGCCCTCGGCTTGGAGCACGCGATCAAGGCCGACCTCAACGTCGCGCTCGTCGGTCCCTACACTCCGAGCAAGTTTGGCAACAATCGCTACATCGCGGCCGTCAATCCCTCCGCTTACGCCGGATTCGAAAGCCCCATCCCCGCCCCCGGCTCGCCGCCGCCCGCGCCCCCCGCGAAGGCCAAGGCGAAACAAGCGGACACCGCCAAAGCCCATTCTGCCGCCGGCTCCGCCGCGGCGCCTGCTCCCGTTCCCGCCGCCCAACCTGCGCCTGACGCCGGTCCCGAGGCGACGCAGGGAACTGCGCCCGATGCCGCCGCCAATCAGGCAAAGAGGAAACAAGCCCGCGCCCCGCAGCCGGCCAAAAAAGTCGATGCGCCCCACAGCATCAAGACGGACCCCGTCGCCGCGACGACCGTGCGCCCGCAGGTCGTCGCGCCGCCCGCCAAAGGCGAGCGGATCGTCCTGGTCGGCAACGGCCTCGCCGAGCGCGATGTCTACTACCACCGCATCGAGACCGAGCTCGCGCTGCGCTACCCGGAACACGCGCTCTTTTTCCGCAACCTCGGGCATGTCGGCGACACGCCGGGCTTCCGCCCGCATCCGTCGCGGGCGTCGCAATGGGCGTTTCCCGGCGCCGAGAAATTCCACCCCGGGCTCAACGTGCACAAGGGCCAGGGATTTTATCCCACGCCCGACCAGTGGCTCATGCACGTCAAGGCCGACACCGTGGTCGCGTTCTTCGGCTACAACGAATCTTTCGGCGGCCCCGCCGGGGTCGCCAACTTCGAGGCCGAGCTGGATGCCTGGGTGAAACACACGTTGGGCAAGGCCTACAACGGCGAGGCCGCGCCGCGCCTCGTGCTCGTCTCGCCGATCGCGTTCGAAAACCAATCCGCCAAACGCGACCTGCCCGACGGCACGAAGGAAAACGCCAACCTCGCGCTTTACACGAAGGCCGTCGCCGCCGTCGCGAAGCGGCACGGCCTCACCTTCGTCGATCTCTTCCACCCGACGCAGGCGCTCTACCGGCAGGCCAGCGCACCGCTCACGACCGACGGCTTCATCCCCAACGACGAAGGCTACCGGCACATCGCCAAGCTGCTCGCGACGGGCATCTACGGCGAACAGGCGCGCGTCTCGCCGGCCGATCCCGCGCTCGTGCACGCCGCCGTGAAGCAGAAAGACTATTTCTGGCACAACGACTACAACCTCGTGAACGGCGTGCATGCCTACGGCCGGCGCTATGCTCCCTACGGCCCGCAAAATTATCCCGACGAGGTCAAAAAGACCCGCGAGATGACCGCGCTCCGGGACACCGCGATCCATGACATCGCCCGCGGCAGGAAAACGGATCTCGCCGTCGATGACACCTGGACGCACCCGCTGCCGCCCGTGCCGACCAATTACCAGCCCAGCGTCAAGAACGGCGCCGAGAGCTACGTCCCGGCCGAGGCCGCCGTCGCTTCGCTCACCGTCCCCGAGGGCTACAAGGTCGAACTTTTCGCGAGCGAGCAGGAGTTCCCCAATTTGGCGAACCCCATGCAGCTCTCCTTCGACAACCGCGGCCGGCTCTGGGTCTCGGTCATGCCCGCCTATCCGGCCTATCGCCCCGGCGACGCCCCGCCCAACGACAAGATTCTCATCTACGAAGACACGGACGGCGACGGCAAAGCCGACAAGGAAACCGTCTTCGCGGACAAGCTCTACCTGCCCATCGGCTTCGAGTTCGCCCCCGAGGGCGTCTATGTTTCCCAGGAACCCAACCTCGTGCTCCTGCGCGACACCGACGGCGACGACCGGGCGGATCGCACGGAGATCCTCCTCGGCGGCTTCGACACCCACGACACGCACCACGCCATCAGCGCCTTCACCGCCGATCCCAGCGGCGCCATCATGATGTGCGAAGGCGTCTTCCTGCACAGCAACGTCGAGACCCCCTACGGCCCGGTGCGCTGCGTCGACGGCGGCTTCTTCCGCTACAGCCCGCAGCGCGGGATGCTGGAACGCACCGTCCAGATGACCATCCCGAATCCCTGGGGCTACGCTTTCGACCGCTGGGGCCAGGATTTCTTCCTCTTCACGTCGGGCACCGCGATGAACTGGTCGCTGCCGATGCAGGTGAAACCCACGTTCGGCAGCAAAACCCCCGCGACGATCGATCTCATTCCCGCCGCCGAGAAAGTGCGCCCCACTTCCGGGCTCGAGATCGTGTCGTCCCGCCACTTCCCCGACGAAGTCCAGGGCGACATCATTCTGGCCAACGCCATCGGCTTCCTCGGCATCAAGCAGCACCAGATCGAGGACGACGGCACGGGCTGGAAAACCACCTTCCGCCAAAACCTGCTCAAGAGCAGCGACGGCAACTTCCGCCCCGTCGATCTGGAGTTCGCGCCCGACGGCTCGCTCTACGTCATCGACTGGCACAACACCCTCATCGGCCACATGCAGCACAACGCCCGCGATCCGTTGCGCGACCACAACCACGGCCGCATCTTTCGCATTACGTATCCGGGCCGGCCGCTCGTGACGCCCGCCCGGATCGCCGGCGCCCCGCTCGCGACCCTGCTCGAAAACCTGAAAGAGCCCGAGTATCGCACCCGCTACCGCACCCGGCGCGAAATCCGCGGCCGGCCGGCCGGCGAGGTCCTGCCCGCCGTGAAACAATGGGCCGCCCGGCAGACGGACACCCACGCGAAGCTCGAAGCCCTTTGGACCACCTGGGGCATGAACGCCGCCGACGAAGGCTTGCTCCGCGAACTCCTCGCCTCCCCGGATTTCCGCGCCCGCGCCGCCGCCGTCCGCGTCCTCCGGTACAACACCCACCGCATCGCCGACCACGCCGCGTTGCTGGAGAAGGCCGCGGCCGACGAACACGGCCGCGTGCGCCTCGAAGCCATCGTCGCCGCTTCGTGGCTGCCCGACCTCCCGGCCGCGAGGAAGATCGTCGACCTCGGCTCCGGCCAACCGCTCGACCGTTGGAGCAAGGAGGTCGCGAAGACCGCCTCCAACCGCCTCGGCGGTGTCACCGAGGTCGAGAAGCCCGAACATCCGCAGCTGGCCGCCCCCTCGCACCTCGACGCGAAGGGCAAGGAACAATACCTCGCCGGCCAGCAAATCTACCTGCGCGAAGGCCATTGCGTCACCTGCCACCAGGCGAACGGCCAGGGACTCGACCCCGCCTTTCCCTCCATCGCCGGCAGCCCCTGGGTCTCCGGCGACAAGGACCGGCTCATCAAGTTGACGCTCTACGGCCTCATGGGGCCGCTCGAAATCAACGGCAAGAAGTACGACGGCCAAGTACCGATGACGCCCTTCGGCGGCATGTTGAACGACGACGAGGTCGCCGCCGTGCTCACCTTCGTCCGCAACAGCTTCGGCAACGAGGCGGCCCCCATCCAGGCCGCCGAAGTGCAAAAGATCCGCGCGGCCAATCCGGGTCGGATGATGCTCTACTCCACCGAGGATCTGCTCAAGGAGCACCCGCTGAACTGACGTGGACCCCGCGGCGACGCACCCGCCAGCCGCATCGTCGCGCCGCCGATCTATGAAAGCAATCGTCCTGGCCCTGGTTCTATTGTCGGGTTCCCAATCCGGCCTGCTGGCAGCCGACGCGGCGGAGCAAACAACCGCCCGGACGCGGTCGTACCTCGAGACCGGCGGCGAAAGGAAACTGGAGACGGTCTACAAGACGACGTCCGCCGGCGACCTGCACCTGGATCTGTACTATCCGACTCCGCGGCCCGCGGGGAAGTGCCCGGTCATCATCTACACCCACGGCGGGGGCTGGGCCGCCGGGAGCAAGCTGGGAGCCGCCAGCGCTTCGTTCGCCGCCGTCTTCAAGCCACTCCTGGCCCAAGGCGTCGCCGTGGCCTCGGTTCAATACCGCCTGTATAAGCCGGACAACGACGTCGCGGTGCGGGACTGCGTGATCGATGCGAAGGACGCGGTCCGCTACCTCGCCAAGCACAGCGCCGACCTCGGGCTGGACCCCGATCGATTCTTCGCCTTCGGCGACTCCGCCGGCGGCCAAATCGCCCAACTGCTTCTGCTCTCCGCGCCGGAAAGTCTGCCCGGGGCTCCTGAACTTGCGGGCACGGCCTACCGGATCGTGGCCGGAGTTTCCTGGTACGGTCCGTGCGACTTCGAGAAAACCGATCTGTTCAACCACGACGACCGCGTGGATTTCCGCGACCGCTTCGGCGCCCGGATTCTTCGCTCCCCGGCCTCCCCGGAGGAGAAACTCGCCCGCTATCGGGAGATGAGTCCGATCAACTACCTGAACCCCCGCAGCGCGCCGCTGCTGATGATTCAAGGCGATCAGGACACCACGATTCCGGTCAAGCACGCCTACCACATGAAGGCGAAGGCGGCCGCGGTGCGCGCGCCCGTCGAGATCATGATCGTCAAACACGCCGGCCACAATTGGCGCCAGGTCGGCGCGCCCATCGCCCCTTCCCGCGACGAGATCGTGCGGCGAACGGTGGACTTTTTCTCCGCCCATCTGCCCCCCGCGAAGTGAGTTACCCCCGTCCCGATCGAACCCCATGAAAATACCCCGTACGCTCGCCGTCCTCCCCGCGCTCCTCTGTCTCGGTTCCAACCCGGCCGCCGCGCAAACCGCGCCCGCCGCTCCGGCCGCCGCCGCCGCCAAGCCGGCGACCGACACCGTCGTCCTCTCGCCCTTCGAGGTCGCCGCCGCCGACGTCGGCTACGAGTCGTCCACCGCGATGAGCGGCACGCGCACCAACGAGTCGCTCGCGAATCTCCCCAACTCCATCTCCGTGCTCAACGCGGAGTTCATGGCCGACCTCGGCGTCACCGACTTCTTCCAGGCCATGGAGTTCGCCGTCGGCGCCGAAAATGTCTACAACGACAACATGCAGGTCGGCGCCGCGATCGGCGCCCGTTCGGGCAACCGGATCAACTTCCGCGGCCTGCCCTCCGGGCGCCAGCTCAAGGACGGTTTCCCCACCTACGCCCCGATGGACACTTACAATCTGGAGCGCATGGAAATTTCACGCGGCGCCGGCGGCATTTCGTACGGCGACACCGACGCCACGGGAACGATCAACACCGGGTCCAAGCGCGCCAAATTCCGCCCCGGCTACGAAGTGCAGGCCCGCTTCGACGACCGCGGCTCCCGGCGGCTCACCGCCGATCTCAACCGGGTGCTCCTCGACCGGAAGCTCGCCGTCCGCCTCAACCTGGTAAACTCCGACCTCGAGGGGTGGCACGAAAACACGGCGCGCAACATGCAGGGCTGGGCCGGCGCCGTGCGGTATCAGCCGTTCAAGCACGGCAACACGGTGATCGATGTCACCCACGAGTCCGGCCGCCTCCTGAGCTTCATCAGCCACACGGCGTTGGTGGACCTCACCACCGCCTACGTCCGCGGCTCCGGCACCAACGCGCAAGACGCCGATCCCCTCCGCGCCGGGACGCAGGCCAACGGGGTCGGCATGCAGCGCCTCTCCGGCAGCTCCACCGCCGCCAACGCCAACCAGGCGTTCATCCGCGGCAGTCTGTATAACTTGGCTACGCTGGGCACCACCGCGGCCTTCCCCGCCTATCGTGTCTCCACCTTGGTTCAGGGCGCGGGCGCCACCGCCGCCACCGATCCGCAGAACCCCAATCGCCTGCCCTTCCTGCCCACGCAGAATCCCCTGTTCCCCCTCGAGCAGGATTGGGCCGGACCCGATACGCGCGTCCGCTACGTCGAAAACTCCACCAACCTTTCCGTCCAGCACAGCTTCTCGCGCGCCACCAGTCTCTGGCTGGCCCTCAACCATCAAAGGGAATTCACCGATCAGAGTCTCACCCGCAATGCCAACATCTGGGGCGCCAACGCCCGCGGCGTCTTCATCGACGTCAACCCGCGCCTGCCCGATCCCGCCTTCCCCAACGATCCCACCCGCACCGTCCCCAACCCCAATTTCGAGCAACTCTTCATCCCCGGCACCTTCACCCGCCGCTTCGAGGATCGCGACATGCGCTCCGCGCGGTTGATGCTGCTCCACGATCTTTCGCTCTGGAACACGTCCCACCGCTTCATCGTCAGCGCCAATCACCGCGCCGAGATCAACCGGATCAAGGGCATGCAGTGGGCCCTCACCAAGGAGGAAATCACCCGCCGCGGCTCCACCGGAGTCGCCGCCCGCCTCGTCAACAACGTCGTCTCGCCCTGGTACTACTTCAAGGACGGCAACGGCGAGAATCTCCGCATCCCGCAGCTGCCCGGCGTCGTCGACTACTTCACGAACAACCTCGAGTACTACGACCAGTCTCTTTCCACGGCGGTCTTCCAGCATCTCGGCTCGTTCTTCAAGCAGCGCCTGCGCACCAGCCTCGGCCTCAGTCGCGATCACTGGAAACAGGCGCGCAACCTTCCGACCCGACTCATCGGGGTCTTCCAGGAGACGAGCTTCGTCGACGCCGCCGGCCAACCTTTGTCCAGTGACGCCGGCGATATTCCCACCCGGCCCAACGCCGACACGTGGCGCACCAACAAAACCGCCGGCGCCGTGTTCAATCTCACGTCCTGGCTCGCCGTCACGACCTCCTACCAGGAGTCGGCGATGTTCACCGACAACGTCGGCACCGATCTGTACGGCAACGCCCGCCAACCGACCTCCGGCTCCGGCTTCGATTATGGCCTGCGTTTCGCCCTGCTGGACGGGCGCGTCAACGCCAGCGTGATCCGCTACGACAACACCGCGGAAAACTACGCCACCAACATCGGCGCGGCCCTGCAGACCGAGGTCAACGACGTCTTCAATACCGGGCGCACCACGCCGTCGCCGGATCTCATCCTTGGCACCTCCGATTCCAACAACCGCACCACCGAGGGCTGGGAACTGGAGCTGACGGCCAACCTTACCCGCAACTGGACGAGCCGGCTGGCTCTCGCCACGACGCAGGACCATCGCTCCACCTCCGTCCCCCAGTTTCGGGCGAAGGTCGAGGCGGCCAGAACCTACCTTGCCTCCCTGGGCCGGTCCCCGGCCGAAATCGACGCCGCCCTCTCCGGGAGCCTCGTCTACATTGAGGGCCAAAACGACGACAACCGGCAGCCCAAGCGGTATCGGGGGAGTTTCGTCACCCGCTATGATTTCCGTTCGGGGTTGCTGCAGGGTTTCAGCGTGGGCGGTTCCGTGCGTTGGGCGCGCGGCGCCCGACGCAATCCCGGCGGCCTCTTCATCACCGGGGTGTTGGTCGTCCCCGAGCGGCAAAACGCCGACGAATGCGTGTTCAGCCCGTTCTTCAAATATGGCCGAAAACTCGGCCGGGTGAATTGGTCCGCGCAACTCAACATCGACAACGCGTTCAACAACGTCACGAACCAGGGCACGACCGCCCGCTACCCCCGCTATACCGAACCGCGGCAGGTCACGTTGACGAACGGTTTCCGGTTCTGAATCGCTCCGTTCCCATGAAGATTCCTTCCTTCACCTTCCTCGCCGCCTTCCTGCTCCTCGCGCCCGTCGGCGCGCGGGCGGCAGCGGACTCGTCCAAACCCAATATTGTCGTCTTCCTCGCCGACGATCTCGGCTGGGGCGACACGTCGCCCTACGGTCACCCCGAGATCAAGACGCCGAATCTCGCCCGGCTCGCCGCCCAGGGCGTGAAGTTCAACCAGTGCTACTCCGCCGCCGGCGTGTGCTCGCCCTCACGCTCCGCCATTCTCACCGGCCGCACGCCCTATCGCAACGGCGTCTGGCTGCACTTGTCCGGCAACAACGAGGCGCACTTGCGCCGCAGCGAAATCACCTACCCGAAACTGCTGCAGGCCGCCGGCTACGACACCTGCCACGTCGGCAAATGGCATCTCAACGCGAAGCCGCAGTTCAACACCGCGCCGTTCCCCCAGCCGAACGACCACGGCTACAACTACTGGATGGCGACGCACAACAACGCCGCGCCAAGCCACCGGAATCCGGACAACTTTGTCCGCAACGGCACGCCCGTCGGCGAACTGCAGGGTTACTCCGCCCAACTCGTGGCCGCCGAAGCCGTCCGTTGGCTCAACGAACTCCGGGACCCCAAGAAACCCTTTGTGCTCTCGGTCTGGGCCCATGAGCCCCATCTGCCGATTGCCTCCGACCCGCGTTTCTCCGGCCTGTATCCGGAACATCCCAACCGCGAGTACCTGGGCAACGTCACGCAGCTGGATCACGCGCTCGGCATGGTGCTGGATGCGCTCGACGCGCAAGGGCTCTCGGACAACACGCTCTTCATCTTCACCTCCGACAACGGCCCCGAGGGCCAGGGCGGCGTCAAAGGCGGATCGACGGGCGGTCTGCGCGGCCGCAAACGCAGCGACTACGAAGGCGGCATCCGGGTGCCCGGGCTCGCGCGCTGGCCCGCCCGCATCAAGGCCGGCACCGTGAGCGATGTCCCCGTGATCGGCACCGATATCTTCGCGACCGTCCTCGACGTCGCCGGCGTGCCTTTGCCGAAGGACCGCACCATCGACGGCGTCAGCCTGCTGCCCGCCTTCGCGGGTCGGCCCGTGGAGCGAAAAATCCCGCTTTTCTGGCGCACCCATGTGTCCCCGCCCGGCGACCGCGTCGCGCTGCGCATCGGCGACTGGAAACTCGTCGCCAACGATGCGCTGACCAAATTCGAACTCTACGAAATCCAGAAGGATTGGCGGGAAGAGCACGACCTCGCCGCAAAATTGCCCGCGAAGACCGCGGAGATGAAGGCCGCGCTGCTCAAACTCTGGCAAGAGATCGAAACGGAAGGTCCGCAGGAATGGTGGCGGCGGGACAAAAGTCCCACCAAGGCCGGCGGCAGCCTGAACTACTGACACGCGCCGGACTCCCCCATCGAAAGCCAACCCGCTCCAACCCCGTCACTCCACGCCATGAACCCGCTCCCCTCCTACCTCGTTCGCGCCGCGCTCGGTCTCGCATCGGCGGCACTCCTCGCCGCCACTGCCGCCGCCGCCACCCCCGCCCGGCCCAACATCATCGTCGTGATGCCCGACGACGTCGGTTTCGGCGACTACGCGTCGCTCGGCAATCCCGTCATGCGCACACCCGCCGTGGATGCGTTCAAAAAGGAGAGCCTGCTTCTGACGCAGTTCCACGTCAGCCCGACCTGCGCCCCGACGCGCTCGGCGCTGATGAGCGGACGGCATGAGTTCAAGAACGGCGTCACGCACACCATTCTCGAGCGCGAGCGCATGGCGCTGTCGACCTACACGCTGCCGCAGATGCTGAAGAGCGTCGGCTACACGAGCGGCATCTTCGGCAAGTGGCACCTCGGCGACGAAGCCGCCTACCGGCCCGAGAGCCGCGGCTTCGACGAGGTCTACATCCACGGCGGCGGTGGCATCGGCCAAATCTATCCCGGCTCCTGCGGCGACGCCCCGGGCAACACCAACATCAACCCGACGCTCTGGCACAACGGGAAATTCGAGCGGACCACCGGCTACTGCACCGATCTCTTCTTCGCGCAGGCGCTCAAGTGGATCGACGCCCAGCGCACGGCGAAAGCACCCTTCTTCGCCTACATCACGCCCAATGCCGCGCACGGTCCGCACGTCGTGCCCGAGGAGTATTACAAACACTATCTCGGCAAACCCGGCGTGACCGAGGCCACGGCGAAATTCCTCGGCATGGTCGAGAACGTCGACACCAACTTCGGGAAACTCCTCGCGCAACTCAAGGACTGGGGCATCGCCGACAACACGCTCGTCATCTACCTCGGCAGCGACAACGGCGGCACCGCCGGCCGCAGCATCTTCAACGCCGGCATGAAGGCCGGCAAAGGCACGACCTACCAGGGCGGCACCCGCGTGCCGGCGTTCTTCCGTTGGCCCGCCGGCGGCATTCCCGCCGGCGCCGAGTGCGCGGCGCTCACCGCGCACCTCGATCTCTTCCCCACGCTCGCCGAACTCACCGGCGCGAAGCTGTCCCCCGCGGTCCAAAAACAAGTCGAAGGCCGCAGCCTGCTGCCCCTGCTCAAGGACCCGCGTTCGCCGTGGGCCGATCGCACGCTCGTGCATCACGTCGGCCGTTGGGCCAAAGGCCAGATCGCCGAAGCCAAATTCGACAAAGCCGGCATCCAGAACTCGCGCTTCACCCTCGTGAACAACAGCGAGCTCTACGATCTCCGGACCGATCCCGGCGAAACCACCAACGTCATCGCCCAACATCCCGAGGTCGTCGCCCAATTGCGCGCCGCCTACGACCAATGGTGGGACGAAGTGCAGCCGCTGCTCGTGAACGAAAACGTCGCCGATATCCCGCACATCAATCCGTTCCAGGAACTTTACTACAAGCAATTCGGCGGCAGCCCGACGCCCGAGGCCCTCCGGCGCATGGACCCGACTTCGAACCCGGGCGTCGGCAATCCCGCGGCCAAGCAAAAGCGCAAGGCGAAAGCCGACAAGTGACCGCATCGCCATGACGGTTGCCCTCTCCCTGATCGCGCGGACCGCGGGTCTCGCCCTCGCCCTCGCCGCCGCGCCGCCGACGAAGTCCGCGGAAACGCCACCCCACCTCGCGTCCGCCGTTCGCCTCACCGGTTTCAACTGGGACCGCGTCCCGCTGAATCTCCACTTCGGCAAACGCTCGGGCGACCTGACCGATGCCGAGATCGAGTTCGTCGCGCGCCACAGCACCTTCATCGCGCTCGAGAAAAGCCACGGCGTAAACCCGCATGGCAGCACCGAGGCCGGCATCGCCGACTCCGCGCGCCGCATCACGCAGCGCAACCCGAACGCCAAGGTTCTCTTCTACCTCAACGCCTTCATCAACTGGCCGGGCTACGACGCTTTCAAGACCTACCGCCCCGAGTGGACCCTGCGCACCGCCACCGGCGAGGTCGTCAAGCACCCCGGCGGCACACCGCGGCCCGATCCCTCCAACGCAGACTTTCGCGAGTGGTGGTCGGAAGTCGTAGCCAAGGCGAATCGCTCTGCCCCGCTCGGCGGCGTTTTCATCGATGCGCTGCCGCAGGCGCTGACCCCCACCCTCGCCAAGCAGGTCGGCGACGAAAAAGCCCGCGCGATCGTCGCCGGCCTGCGCGAGATGATGGCACTGACCAAGCGCAAGCTCGGCCCGGACCGCGTCGTGCTCGTCAACGGGATCCGCACGACGGATTTTCGCGAGATCCTCGATTGGGAGGGAATCGACGGCGTGATGATCGAGCACTTCGGCGCCTTCAAGACCGACTCGCCCGCCGCCCTCAAGGCCGACCTCGACTCCCTCGCCCTCGCCGCGGCCAAGGGAAAGTTCGTCGTCATCAAGGGCTGGCCCGGCTTCAACTTCACGGAGCGGGAAATGATGCAGCGCCCTTACGATGAGCTGCTGAGACTCTCCCGCGAACGGATCACATTTCCACTGGCGTGCTTCTTGGTCGCAGCGCAACCCGGCTCCCATTTTTGCTACTCGTGGGGTTACACCGATCGCCACGGCATGCTCGAATCCTACCCCGAGCTCGACCGCCCGCTCGGCCCGCCGAAGGGCGACGCCGTCTGGCAAGGCCTCACCGCCACCCGCGAATTTGCCCGTGCCTCCGTGCAGGTCGATCTCGCCACCCGACAGGCCCGCATCGACTGGCGCTGAGCTTCCCGGCGCCCATCTCCGCATTACCGGCATTTCCACCGCGACAAACCGGCCCCGAGCCGTCCCCGGCGGTCAGGGGGCGAGGTCGTTGCGGCGCACGGCGGCAAGCATCTCGGCCAGTCTGCCTTTCCAGGCGGCTACCGTGGCGGCATGGGCCGGTGATTGCGCCAGATTGATGAACTGCCGCGGGTCGGCGTGCAGGTCGTAGAGCTCGACGCCGGCCGACGCGTCCTCGGCATATTGGATGAAGGCCCAGCGGTCATCGCGCAGGAGGAAGCCTTTGCTCGAGGGCGCGACGCAAAACGCGGTGTCGCGCACGCGGCGCCTCGGATCGTCGAGCAGCGGGCCGATGTCCTTTCCCTGCAAACGCGCGGGGACCTCGAGGCCGCAGAGCCGCGCGGTGGTCGGATAAAGGTCGATCAATTCGACGAGCGCGTCGCTGACACCGGGCCTTTTTCCCGGCGCGGCAATGATGAGCGGCACTTTTGCGGATTCCTCGCGCAGGCTGACCTTGGCCCAGAAATCATGCTCGCCGAGATGGTAGCCGTGGTCGCTGGTGAAGATGACGATCGTGTTGTCCACTTGGCCGGACCGCTCCAGCGCGTCGAGCACCTTGCCGACCTGTGCGTCCATGTAAGTCACCGCGCCATAGTAGCCGCCGACGGCTTTCTTCTGCCGACGCTCGTCCATTTTCATGTTCGCGCTCGTCTTGTAGTTGATGCCGGCCTTCGGAATGGAATCCCACGCACCGGGCCGTTTGGGCGGCAACGCCATCTTTTCGTAGGGCTTGAACGCCTCGAAGTAACCCGCCGGTGCGACGAACGGCACATGCGGCCGCACGAAGCCGACCGCGAGGAAGAACGGCTGCGGGCGGCCCGCGAGCTCCCCGATCAATGCCACCGCCTTCGCCGCCGTCTTGCCGTCGGAATGCACGAGGTCGTCGCCCTCGGCTTCGACCACGACGAAGGTGTTGCCGCCCACCACGGGCCGTTTCCCGTCGGGATTGCCTTCGAGCGTTTCGCCGTCGCCCTTCGCCTTCCACTCGGGACCGGGGCTGTTGAACTTCTCCGTCCACGACGCCGGATCATCCGCGCCGTCATTGTCCACCTCGACGCCGCCGGGCACGCCCATGTGAAAAATCTTGCTGACCCGCACCGCGTGGTAGCCCGCGTGCTTGAAATGCTGCGACCACGTCGCGCGATCGCCGATCTGCGGGCGCGGGCTCGTGTAGCCGAGGACGCCGGTCGCGTGCGGATAGTAGCCCGACATGAACGACGCGCGCGAGGGCCCGCAGTAGGTCGCGTTGCAAAACGCCCGCGTGAACCGCATGCCCCGCGCCGCGAGCCGGTCGAGGTTGGGCGTGCGGCAGACCGTGTTGCCGTAGCACGACAGAGCCGTGGCCGTGAGATCGTCCGCGATGATGAACAGCACATTCGGCCTCTGCACCGCGGCGAAGGCCGGGCCGCAGAGGAACGCGCCGAGCAAGACGACGGCGACGGACTTGAGGAGCCGGCCGAGCGACCGGAATGGGCTCACCTCGCGCAGGTGGCCGCCTGGCCCCGAAGCTCGGCGCGAACGGGGTCGAGTGGCGCAACAGCGGCCATCACGGAGTCCCGCATGGAGCACGTGGCAGACGGTATCAGCGTGCTCGTAGCCGGCGTCGGCCGCGACATCGCGGGGTGCCTCGGAAACGGGGGCGATAGTGAACGTTTTCGGTGCTGCGGATTTCGGGCGCGCCATGGAACGAATAACAATGGGAAAACTGACCCTCGCGGCCGGACACTCCGCGCGACGCCTGGGAGCGAACCTCGCTGCCGACGGGGTGGCAACGACCGTTTCCGCCCGCCCGACGCAGGATGGCACTCAAGGCTCGATACCCCGCCCCCTGTGAACACAGGGTAGGCTTGCACTGGTTGTCCGGTCCGATTTTCCCCACCCTTCCCTTCGCCCCCGCTCGTCGTCCCCTCGCCGGCAGCCGTCCGCTGCAGGTGCCCTACTCCGGCACCTGCCTACCCCTCCCCACCCCGTCCCAGTTTGTCCGTTTATACCCCATGAGATCCTTCGTCTCCGCCGTTCTCCTCCTGGCCTTCGTCTGCCTCGCGATGGTCACCCCCGGCCCCGCGCAAACCGGCTCCGCGTCCGCCACCGGCGCGATCGCCGGCCGCGTCATGAATGCGTCGGGCGACGGCTTCCTCGAACGCGTCCGCGTCACCGTCGAGGGCACCGCGCTCGAAACCTTCACCGATGCCGGCGGCCAATACCGCCTCGACGGCGTGCCCGCCGGTTCGGCGCAGGTGAAGTTGTTCTACACCGGCATGGCGCCGCATACGGCCGCCGTCCGCGTGGTCGCCGCCCAAACCGCGCAGCACGATGTCGCTTTGGCCGCGGCCGGTCCCGGCGGGCCGAAAAACTCCGTCGTCAAACTCGACCGATTCGTCGTCGCCACCTCGAAGGAAATGGAAGCCTCCGCCATCGCGATCAACGAGCAGCGCTTCGCTTCCAACCTCAAGACCGTCGTCGCCACCGACGAGTTCGGCACCGTCGCCGAAGGGCACGTGGGCGAATTCCTGAAGTTTCTCCCGGGCGTCACGATGGACTACGCCGGCGGCAACGCCCGCGAAATCTCCATCAACGGCGCGCCTGCCGACAATGTCCCGGTGACGCTCGACGGCTTCGGTCTCGCCACCGCCATCAGCGGCATCTCGCGCGCCTCCGCCGTGGACATGGTCTCGATCAACGGCATCTCGCGCGTCGAGGTTTCCTTTTCCCCGACACCCGACACCTCCGGCGCCGCCCTCGCCGGCTCGGTCAACATGGTTCCCCGCAGCGCCTTCGAGCGCTCCCGGCCGGTCTTCAACGGCAGCGCCTACGTCATGATGCGCGACCACCGCAAAGAGCTCCACGCGACGCCCGGCCCGCGCGAAGACAAACGCAGCAAGGTTTCCCCGGGCTTCGACTTCTCGTGGGTCGTGCCGGTGAACAAACGCTTCGGCTTCACCCTGTCGGGTGGCCGCACCAGCCAGTTTGCCGGGCAGGACTCCGTCACCAACACCTGGCGCGGCGCCGGCACCGCGACCAACGGCACCACGTTTCCGCACACGACGCCCGACCGGCCCTATTTGTCCTCGTTCGCCGTCCGCGGCGGACTCAAGGAAACCACCCGCCACTCCCTTGCCGCCACCCTCGACTTCAAGCTCGCGCGCTACGACACGGTTTCGCTCTCGGTCCAGGCTTCCCGCTTCGAGGAGGATTTCCTGAGCCAGACGCTCACCTTCAACGTCGGCGGCGTGGCCGCCGGGAACTTCACGCCCTTCTCGACCCGCGGCAACGTGGCCGTGGGCGACCTCGTGAGCGGCAACGCCGGCGGCTACCGCAAAAACGAAACCTACATGCCCACGCTCCGCTGGCGGCACGACGGCCCGGTGTGGAAAGCCGATGGGGGCGTCGGCTACTCCCGCGCCCGCTACAACGGCGGCGATCTCGAGCGCGGCTACTTTGCCAACACCAGCGCTCGCCGCACCGGCGTGACGATCGCGTTCGACGACATTTTCTATCTGCGCCCGAACCGCATCACCGTGGCCGACGGCGCGACCGGCGCGCCGCTCGATCCCTACCGCCTCGCCAACTACGCCGTGCAGAGCGCCGGCAGCGGCCAGCCCGAGAACAACGACCAGCAGCGCACCGCGTTCGCCAACGTCCGCCGCGATTTCCTGTGGCGCGTGCCCGTCACGCTCAAGGCCGGCCTCGACCGCCGCCAAGGCGTGCGCGATCTCCGCGCCGACAACAACTACACCTACACCTTCGTCGGCCGCGACGGCCGCACCAGCACCAGTCCCGTCGGCGGCGACGATCAGGCGGCGCCGTTCTGGGCGCCCGAGTTGTCCGCGCGCCCGCACGCTTACGGTTTCCCGCAGATCCAATGGGTCGGCAACACGCGCCTCCTCGAGTCCTATCGCGCCAACCCCGCGCACTTCACCACCGACGAAAACGCCCGCTACCGCGCCGGCGTCACCAACTCGAAACACATCGAGGAAGTCGTGTCGTCCGCCTACCTGCGCGGCGACGTCGCGCTCTTCGGGCGCCGCCTCAAGCTCGTCGGCGGCCTGCGCGCCGAGCAGACCAACATCGAAGCCGAGGGTCCGTTCACCGATCTCACTCTCAATTACCGGCGCGACGCCGCCGGCCGCGTCGTCACCGTCGCAAGCCCGACGCCGACCGATCCCAATCGCCGCGTGCCCTTGCTGATTTCCCCCACGACCAACGCGCTCGCCGTCTCCCGGCTGACTTTCCTGGAGCGCCGCACCCTGGTCGAAAAAGAATACCTCCGCCTCTTCCCGAGCCTCAACGCTTCCTTCAACGTCCGCGACAATCTCATCGTCCGCGCCGCCCGCTACTCGTCCGTCGGCCGGCCCAACCTCAATCAATACGCCGGCGGCGTCTCGCTGCCCGACCCCGACAGCGACGCGTCCAATCCGGCCAACCGCATCGTCGTCAACAACGCCGGCATCAAGGCCTGGAGCTCCGAGACGACCAACGCCCGGCTCGAATACTACTTCGCCGGCGTCGGCCAGATCTCCGTCGGCGCGTTTCGCCGCGACATCAAGGACTTCTTCGGCGGCACGGTTTTCAATGCCACGCCCGAATTCCTCGCGCTCTACAGCCTCGATCCCGCGCTCTACGACAAATTCGATGTCACCACGCAGCACAACCTCGCCGGCAAGGTCCGCCTGACCGGCGTGGACTTCAGCTACAAGCAGGCGCTCACGATGCTGCCTGCATGGGCGCGCGGCGTGCAGGTTTTTGCCAACGCCAGCGCGCAACGCGTGACCGGCGACGCCACCGCGACCGCCAACTTCGCCGGCTACATCCCGCGCAGCGGCAGCTGGGGCGTGAGCCTCACGCGCCCGGGCTACAATCTCCGCGTCAACTGGAACTACCGCGGCCGCCAGCGCCGCGGCCTCGTCGCCACCGGCGCAAGCATCGAGCCCGGCACCTACAACTGGGGCTCCAAGCGGCTCTACGTCGACGTCTCGGCCGAGTATTCGCTTACGCGGCGCCTCGCGCTCTTCACCAACCTGCGCAACATCGGCGACGCCACCGAGGACGCCGAGATCCACGGCCCGTCCACTCCCGCCCACGCGCAGTTCCGCTCCCGCCTCGACTTCGGTTCGCTCTGGACCTTCGGCCTCAAGGGCACGTTCTGAGACCGACGGCTCGTTCCCCGCGCTAGCCACCCCTGCAACCCCAGATCCCAGTCCATGAAACCCCAACGACTGACTGCGCTCGCCGCGCTCCTCGCCATTCTCGTGGCCTTCACTTCGGCCGCTTTCGCCGCCGAAGCCACCGCCACCCTCACCGGCCGCGTGCAGCAGGCCTCCACCGGTTCCTACCTCAACAACGCCCGCGTCACCGTGAGCGGCACCTCGCTCGTCGCCTTCACCGACGAAACCGGCACCTACCGCCTCACCCAGGTGCCCGCCGGCCCCGTCATCCTCGAGGTCTTCTACACGGGCGCGACTCCGGAGCGCATCGCGGTCTCGATCACCGCCGGCACGGCGCACGAACGCGACATCGCCCTCGCCTCCGCGTCGCCCTCCGCCGCCGCGCGCGCGGGCGGGGTCGTGAAGCTCGATTCCTTCGTCACCTCCGCTTCCCGCGAGATGGACGGCGCGGCCATCGCGATCAACGAGCAGCGCTTCGCGGCCAACATCGTCAACGTGGTTTCCGCCGACGAATTCGGCGTCGTGCCCGACGGCAACGTGGGCGAGTTCCTGAAAATGCTGCCCGGAATCACGATGGACTACCGCGGCGGCGATCCGCGCGAAATCAGCATGGACGGCGTGTCCTCGGCCAACGTGCCGGTCACCGTCGGCGGCTTCGCCCTCGCGACCTCCGAGGTCTCGGGCGCCGGCCGCAACGTCGAGCTCAACGCGATCTCGATCAACACCCTCGCGCGCATCGAGGCCGTCTACTCGCCGACGCCCGAGACCCCTGGCTCGGCGCTCGCCGGCTCCGTCAACATGGTGCCGCGCTCCGCCTTCGAGCGCTCGCGGCCCATCTTCAACGGCTCCGTTTATCTTGCGGCCCGCGACAGCACCATCGAGGGCCGCACCGAGGGTCCGAGCAGCCGGGACACGCCCACCTGGAAGGTTCGCCCGGGTTTCGAGTTTTCCTGGATCGTGCCGGTGAACAAACGCTTCGGCTTCACCGTCTCCGCCGGCGGCTCCACGCAATACGTCGAGGGTCCGCGCTTGGCCAATACCTGGCGCGGCTCCGGCACCGCCACCAACGGCACGACCTTCCCCGACACCACGCCGGACCGCCCCTACCGCAGCGACTTTCTCGTGCGCATCGAATCCAAGATCGCCGACCGCACCTCCTTCGCGACCACCGTCGACTACAAGGTCGGCCCGACCGACCGGCTCTCGTTCTCGTTCCAGTACGGCACCTTCCACACCGACTTCAACCAGCGCAATCTCACCTTCTCCGTCGGCGGCACCTCCGCCGGCAATTTCTCGCCCGAATTCACGCGCGGCAACCGCGGCGCCGGCGAAGTGCGCATCAACAACAGCGGCAACCACCGTTACTCGCGCACCTTCATGCCCTCGCTCTCGTGGCGGCACGACGGCCCGATCTGGAAGCTGGAAGCCGGCCTCGGCTCCTCCCATGCGCAGAACGAATTCCGCAACCTCGACAAGGGCCGTTTCGCCGCGACCCTCGCGCGCCGCACCGGCGTCACCGTCTCGTTTGCCGACGGGTTCTATTTGCGCCCCAACACCATCACCGTGACCGACGGCGCCACCGGCGCGCCCGTCGATCCGTACGACATCTCCACCTACGCGCTCGGCACCGCGTCCGCCAACCCGCAGTACTCGCGCAACGTCCAGAACACCGCCTTCGGCAATCTCCGCCGCGACTTGAATCTGCGGTTTCCGCTCACCCTCAAGGCCGGCTTCGATGTCCGCTCGTCGCGCAACGACAACCGCACCGCCAACCTCGCGCTCAACTTCGTCGGCCCCGATCGCCTCGCCTCGACCACCCCGGTCGGCACCGACGACGGCGCCGCCTTCGTCTACGACAACTTCTACTATCAGCGCGCCGGCCTCTACGGGGTGCCGCGCATCCAATGGGTCAGCAACGAATCCCTGCTCGATACCTACCGGGCGAACCCCGCGTGGTTCACCACCGACGAAAACGCCCGCTACCGCGCCGAGGTGAACGCCTCCCGCATCTCCCGGGAAATCATCTCCGCCGCCTACCTCCGCGGCGACGCGCAGTTCTTCGACCGCCGGCTCAAGCTCACGGGCGGCGTGCGCGCCGAGCAGACCAACATCAAAGCCGCCGGCCCGCTCAGCGATCCCACGCTCAACTTCCAGCGCGACGCCGCCGGCCGCGTCATCACGGTCGCCAGCCCCACGGCCGCCAACCCCGGCGCCCGCACGCCCGTCCTCATCTTCCCCAACACCGCCGCCAACGCGCTCGCCATCTCGAAGCTCACGCTCCTCGACCGCGCCACCAAGGTGGATAAAGAATACCTGCGCTGGTTTCCCAGCCTCAACGCGAGCTTCAATCTGCGCGAAAACCTGATCCTCCGCGCCGCGACTTACTCCTCCGTCGGCCGGCCCAGCTTCACCCAATACTCCGGCGCGGTCACTCTGCCCAACCTCGAGAATCCCCCGGATGCGCTGTCCAACCGCATCAGCGTCAACAACGCCGGCATCAAGCCCTGGACCGCCAAGTCGGTCAAAGTCTCGCTCGATTACTATTTCGAGCGCGTCGGCCTGATCTCCGTCGGTGCGTTCCGCCGCGACATCCGGGATTTCTTCGGCCAGACGACCTTCGACGCCACGCCCGAATTCCTCGCGCTCTACGGGCTCGATCCCGCCCTCTACGATCCCTTCACGGTCGCGACGCAGCACAACCTCCCGACTTCCGTGCGCATGAGCGGCTTCAATGTGAACTACCGCCAGGCGCTCACCTTTCTCCCCCGCTGGGCGCGCGGCGTGCAGGTCTTCGCCAACGGCAGCGCCCAACGCGTCGTCGGCGACGCCGCCACCAACTTCAACGGCTACATCCCGCGCACCGGCAGCTGGGGCATCGGCCTCTCCCGCGAAAAATACAACGTCCGCCTGAACTGGAACTACGTCGGCCGCGCGCGCCGCGGCGCGATCACCGGCCGCAGCATCGAGCCCGGCACCTACAACTGGGGCAGCAAAAGGAGCTACATCGACCTGACCGGCGAATACTCGCTCACCCGCCGCTTCGCCGTCTTCGCCAACCTGAGAAACGTCAACGACCCCACCGACGACACCGAAGCCCACGGCCCCACCACCCCGGCCCAGGCACACCTCACCTCGCGCGTCGACTTCGGCTCGCTCTGGACGGTCGGCCTCAAGGGCACCTTCTGATCCCGCGCCCATCACTCAGCGGCGAACCCGCGCCCGGCCTCGCTTCACCGTCGGCAATTTTCCCGGGCTCCACTCCCTCTTCCCACGTCCATGCCCTCTCTTCGCCTCTGCCTCGTCTTTTTCGCCCTGATCACGGCCGCCTTCGCCGCCGAGCCGCGCCGGCCGAATATTCTCTTCATCATCGTCGACGACCAGTCGCCCTTCGATCTGAAGGTCTATAACCCGAAGTCGGCCCTCCAAACGCCGCACCTCGATCGGCTCGCCGCCCAGGGCATGGTGCTCGACGGCGCCTATCACATGGGCTCGTTCATCGGCGGCGTCTGCACGCCGTCGCGGCACATGATCCAGAGCGGCCGCTCCGTCTGGCACCTGCCGATCGGTCCGGGCGCCGCCGCCCATTGCCCGCCCCAGCTCGAGCAGAGTACGATGCCCGCCGTCTTCAACCGCGCCGGCTACGACACCATGCGCACCTGCAAGATGGGCAACAGCTACGAGGCGGCCAACAAACTCTTCACCGTCCGCAAGGACGCCACCAAGCGCGGCGGCACCGACGAAACCGGCAGCGCCTGGCACGGCGAACAGGTCCTCGCCTATCTCCAGAACCGCGCAACCACGCGGGACCGGGATCCCTTCCTCATTTTCTTCGGCTTCTCCCACCCGCACGACACCCGCGACGGCAAGCCCGACCTCTTGGCGAACTACGGCGCCACGAATCACACCGACCAGACCACGCCGCCGCCCGCGCACCCCAAGCAACCGGCACTGCCCGAAAACTACCTGCCCGCGCATCCGTTTCACCACGGCCATCCCGGTCTGCGCGACGAGGTGGCGGTGAGCGGCGTCTGGGAGCGCCGCGACGAGCGCACCATCCGCAACGAGATCGGCCGCCAATTCGCCTGCTCCGAAGCCATCGACACCGAGATCGGCCGCGTCCTCGCGAAACTCGAAGCCATGGGTGAGCTCGACAACACCTACATCTTCTACACCGCCGACCACGGCATGGCGATCGGCCGCCACGGCCTGCAGGGAAAACAGAACCTCTACCAGCACACCTGGCGCGTGCCCTTCATCGCGAAAGGTCCGGGCATCAAGCCCGGCACGCGCGCCGAGGGGAACGCCTACCTGCTCGACGTGCTCGCAACGCTCTGCGATTTCGCCGGCATCGCCGCGCCCGCGAGCAACGAAGGCCTCAGCCTCCGCCCCGTGCTCGAAGGCAAAAAGCCCGTCGTCCGCGACACGCTTTACGGCGTCTACAACGGCGGCACCAAGCCCGGCATGCGCAGCGTCAAGCAGGGCGACTGGAAGCTCGTGAAATTCGACGTGATGGACGGCACCGTGCGCGAGACCCAGCTCTTCAACCTGCGCGAAAATCCGCACGAGTTCATCGAACAGCACCACAACCCCGCAGTCGTCGCGCTCACGGGCGTCAAACCCGCCGCGCACCAACGCAACCTCGCCGCCGACCCGCGCCACGCCGCGAAACTCGCCGAAATGGAAGCGCTGCTCCTCGCCGAAATGCGCCGCCTCCACGACCCCTGGCGCCTCTGGAACCAGCCGACCGACGGCCTGACGCCCCCCGCCGAAGAGCCCGCGAGGGCAGCCAAGCGGAAAGCCAAGTAGCCGGCAGGCCCGCGCCAATCGCCCACCGCGATTTCTACATCCCCGGCCAGCATCGGCTTCCACCGCTGCGGCGCCGCAGGGTCGCCGCGGCCAGACGGGGCCTTCCAGTCTGCGATCCGCAGACCCTCGCACCTCCGCCGCAGCCGATCAGGCGGAGGGCTGGTCCAAGATTTCGCCTCTTGGCGAAACCCATCAGTGGTTCCTCCAACTTGATCACCGCCCAGATGGCGCAGGAACTTGCGCGATGGAAAATCCGCGCGCCGGCCGAAAGTCAGCGTCACCTCCGCCGGCTGGCAACGACCGTTTCGCCCTCGGCGTTTCC
>JACCDS010014861.1_pt1 | contig 36826 bp, 36 predicted proteins | sample 7446441 | NCBI WGS metagenome assembly JACCDS01 (sample SAMN15323445, study PRJNA562643) | freshwater metagenome | isolation source: river surface water | place: USA:Blue River Watershed | collected 2017-08-17
GGTGCGCAAATCACTTTACCCATCAACATGAATGGCTATTACAATTTGCGGATGTTTGGCAGTTGGGGTAAAACCATCAAAAAGCTGAACATCAATTCCAATGCGGGCATCACTGTATCGCACATACCTAGCATGATTCAGATGGGCAATAACTTGGCGAAAACCAACATGGCCACCAACCCCAGTGCCAATGCGGGTTTGGTTTTGGCGAGCAATATCTCGGAAAAAATCGACTTCAATATCAGCGGCAATGTAAGCTACAGCCAGGTCATCAACAGCATACAGCTTGGCAACAATCAAACTTATATGAGCTATAACTCTCGAGCGGCGTTGAATTTCATGCCCAACAAAAAGTGGGTTTTGAATTCTGATGTTACTTATCAGGCATTTTCGGGCTTATCCAATTCATTCAACCAATCCTATTACTTGTGGAACGCCGGACTGGGTTACAAGTTTTTGAAAAACAATGCGGGCGAATTGCGGATTACGGGCTATGATTTGTTAAACCAAAACCGCAGCATTCAGCGAAACGTAACTCAAACGTATTACGAGGATGTAAAAACGAAAGTTTTGAACCGCTATGTGATGCTCACCTTTACCTACAAGTTGAGAAAGTTCAATGGCAAGGGTGAAGATGGCAAAGACATGAAAATGATGTTCCCAGGTGGTATGCCTCCTGCAGGAATGCCAATGCATGGAATGCCCGGGCGATAATTTTTTATAAAATGGATCCAAATAAACTTCCCATTGGTTGGCTTTCTTCAGAAGAAGGCTTGATGAAGCAGTTCACATTTCCAAGTTTCAATGAGGCTTTTGCTTTTATTGAAGCGATGGTTGTGGTTGCAGAACGATTAGACCACCACCCCAACATCTATTGGGAATTTTGCCATGTGAAGGTGATATGCAAGAGTCATGATGTCAATAAAATCACGAGAAGAGACTTTGCATTGGCTGAATCGATCAACGGAATTCTTTAAATCTGTCAATCATACACTGTAAATGATGCCGTTTGAAGAACACCTGCACGGCGAATAACTTCAGTGAATCACTTGAATTGAATGGGGTTTAAGCATTGAAAATGTTGGCACATATGTTGGCACATTTCAATACAAAAAAAAAGCAGCCAAATGAAATTTGGCTGCTTTTTGTGATCCCGCTGGGACTCGAACCCAGGACCCATACATTAAAAGTGTATTGCTCTACCAACTGAGCTACGGAATCATTTCCTTTTCCCTTTCGTTCTAAGGAGGTGCAAAAATAAGCCTCTATCTCGAAAAATCAAATGTTTTCCGAAATTTCTTTTCTGTAAGTGTGATGAATTTTTGTCTTTACCGCACCCAAACTTTCTAACATACTGATCATCTTTGGATTAAAATCACCCACCCAAGCCAACTCCATACTCTCCGCTTTTCTGGTTTTCAAAATTCCTTCATGGAATTTCATGATCAAACCCGTTTCAATACCCAAATTGTGGTGTGAGGGTACTACGCCAAACACAATCCCCTTGGCTTTGTTGATTTCACCACGCTTCAATACAAATTGCAATTTCTCCCAGAGGCCCAACTTGCCCCTAAACTGCTTGAATACCTGATTCACCTCCAATATGGCAATAAAAAAGCCAATCGGACGACCGTTGTCGTATGCGAACACGGCGAACTCCGTAGGCATCGCCAATTTCACTTCCTTCAATCGCGCCAACAGCACTGTTTGCGTTAATGGTTCAAAATCCTCGTGAAATGCCCACGCTTGATTATAAATTTCCACGAAATCACTGGCATATTTCGACAGGTTTTTGTAATCCAAAAATTCAAACGAATAATTGGACTTCGACATTACCCTACTCGCTATTTTACTAAATCTATCGTAATTAAACGTTGATTCTGTAATGTCGTAAGTGTTTTGTTCAATTTCTACGTAATACCCCCTACTTTCAATCCATTGACGATAATAAGGCGGGTTATAACTTTCCTTGTATGAAGTTGGATTCACACTGGAAATCATCAATCCCCAAAAGCTGTCACGATCCCCAAAATTCACCGGGGCATCAATGCTCAAACACTGCTCCTCTTCCAACCATTTCTCCGCCACATCCCAGAGCTGCATCGCCATCACATCGTTTTGTATACATTCAAAAAAACCGATCCCACCGCGCTTACCCGATTTGGGTCTCTGCGTATAGAAGGCCGATATCCTTCCGGCAGCCAACCCTTGAGCATCAAAAATCACCCATCTTCGGGCCATCCCGTTGCGAAAGGATTTGTTCTTGGCTGGATCAAAGACCGCTTCTACATCGCCCTTGAGGGGATAAATGAACTGAGGGTCTTGGGCATACACACGATCCACCACGGCAAAAAACTGACTCTTTTGCGCATTGCTTACAACCTCAACGATTTCGTATTGCTCTTTTTCCATTTGGTTTAATTAAGGCTTTCAATTGCTTGTAGGGTCCAAACGCTTTGGCTCCAAAGATATGTTTTCATCCCCTTTTTTGTACTTGGTATAGGTCACGATAAACTGAAACATCTCATCCGAGGCACGCATACTCGCTCCGCCATAATCCCACCGTTCACCCACCGCAACGGGCGGATTGTTGGGATTGTTGGGATTGCTGCTGGTATTGTCGAACTCGGCAATGGCAACAATTTCAGAACCCGCAGGGATGCGCAACATCTGCTTAAAAGTATAAAAATACTGCCAATTAAAGTCCCATCGTATAATACGAATCAAAGGAATCGTATCGCCATTGGGTTTGATCGCGAATGCCCAGAACGATTTCCCCAACTGATGCAAATGGGGATTGATGGTGAGTACAGAAATGTCTTCCGCAATGGTATATCTGCTCACATGCTTTGTTTTTTGATTGGCGGGTATCAGTAGTTTGGGAACAATCTTGCTCACCCCGTTGGTTCCCAACATCAATTCGGCAGTGGGCCTATCGGGTTTGCGATCACTGAAAAACACGTTTAATACAGACTGATCGGTGTAATTGGCATCGGACGGACCGTAATGCACATCATTCATCACCGCGGCAAAATCTTTGGTAACCTCAAACCCGCCAATACCAGGAGGATATTGAACCCCTTCAACCCCAGGCAAATAATTGAACGCCGAATGGATTCTGAATGGCATCGCACCTGTATTTCCGCCCAATTCCAATGTTTGAAATGCATCCGCATCAACACCTTCTTTTACTTCAATCATGGCAGATGAGCGCTTTGGCTTGTCTTTAGTACCATCGGCGTAAAGCAGAAAATGTCCATTCACGTGGTGAACAAAGCCAAATTTTGAGGGCACAAACTCCAAAGCAGAAATGTATTTGCCTTTTTCTAGGTGAACATGGGTTTTGCTAATAAAAAAACGATCCGCATCGCCTTCTTTGAGATCAATGGGCGAAAACGGGATCACTAGATCGGGCTTGCCGATGCTGCTTCGGCATTTATTTGGGGCCTCATAGGCATATTCCGATGAACCCTCAACCGCACCCTGCTCATACCATCTTTGTATCAAAGCGATTTGTTGATCCGTGAGCACCCTCTCTCCCACAAAATGCGTGTAAGTTGGATCTGCGGGCCATGGGGGCATGATTCTGTTTGCTGTCACTTTCGCGATGGTCTTCGCCCTTTTCTTCACCGCCTCATAGCTGGCCAAGGAGAACGGCGCTGCGCCATTTTCGCGATGACAAGGCAAGCAATTTTTTTGTAATATCGGTGCGATGTCCGTAGCAAACGTGGGATGCTCCGGCAAGGCATCTCCATCAACAACATTACCGCAACCAATGGTTGAAATAATGCATATTAAAACTATGATATATATGTATTTATATTTTACCATATTTATTCATTTTCATCATCGAATGGACCAATAAAACAACCAATGGCCTCATTGGAAGCCGTTTTTATAGGCTCATTGAGCATAACATTATTGAGGACATCCAGCAAGTGATTTTTCTTGGCGAACCTGGAAACCACACCCAATTTTTGAGCCCGATCGTCGATTTTACCACTGTACAAAACCTCTCGATTCAAACAATCATACACCACCGCTTGCGGATAAACCCGAATGTTGAAACGCTTGCACATCAAACCCATATGGTCGTGAAACATCAACGACTCCAAACCACCAATCGATTTACTACCAACACCTGGATCTAGCAAACAAAATTGGATGGTATCCCCAAAACGCTTTACCATGTTTTGGATGGTTTTAATGTAGGATTTGGCGATTGGACATTCATTGGAGTACGAAATGATACATAGATGTTGCTTTGATTCAAAGCGAGACCTAAATTCATCGCAAATAAACAATGAATCTTCTTTTTTATTGATGCAATCCTTTGATTGAGATTGGCGAATATCCACCTCATGGCGATTTTCACCTTGTGTTGACACAGAATTTGTACAAGCCAAAAAACCAATAGAACACAATATAAGCAAAAGTGTTTTATCCATTGATTTCATCTGTTTTTTATGATTGATATTTAAACCCTTGTTCTTGCATACTCCCAGAGCACCATTCCGCAAGAAACCGCAATATTGAAAGAATGTTTGGTACCCAATTGTGGAATTTCGATCACGCCATCGCAATGGGCAATCACCTCAGCATCCACCCCATCAATCTCATTGCCAAAAACAAAGGCCACCGGTGAATTACCAAAGGCGCTGTTTTGCAACATCACAGAATCGGTGGTTTGTTCAACCGCAAAGACCTGATATCCTTTTAGCTTCAACGAGATCACAGCATCCAAAGTCTTCTCAACATACTGCCAATTCACCGAATTTTCTGCACCGATAGCAGTCTTTGTAATGTCGCGATGTGGTGGCCTCGCCGTGATGCCACACAGAAACATCGTATCGCAAAGAAAAGCATCGCACGTGCGCATCATCGAACCCACATTGTTCATACTTCGAACATTGTCGAGCAACACCACAAAAGGCCATTTGGGTGCTGTTTTAAATTCAGACACCGACAAACGCTGTAGTTCAGCACCTACCAATTTTTTCACAATCACAAAGATACTTAAAATCAATGGGGAAAAAGGGTGGCTAATTGTGGAAATCGGCCTGTAAAATGGCTGTAAATTTGGGGTTTATGGCAGGATCAAGTTCAGACAAGGAAACACCGTTAATGAAGCAATACCATAGCATCAAGGGCCAATACCCAGGGGCTATTTTGCTATTTCGTGTGGGTGATTTTTACGAGACCTTCAGCGAGGATGCGCGCATAGCCTCCAAGGTATTGGGTATCGTACTCACTAAACGGTCGAACGGTGCTGCCTCTGACCAAGATTTGGCGGGATTTCCTCACCATTCGCTCGACAATTACCTTCCAAGGCTGGTAAAAGCTGGCTATCGCGTGGCCATTTGCGATCAATTGGAAGATCCGAAGAAAACAAAGACGATCGTGAAACGGGGCGTTACCGAACTCGTAACACCGGGAGTGAGTTACAACGACAAAGTTCTGGAAACCAAGCAAAGCAACTATTTGGCCTCGGTGGTTGAACAAAGCATGCAGTGGGCCATTGCATTTCTTGATATTTCAACGGGTGAATTCCATGTGGCTGAGGGGTCATTGATATCGATCAAAAAACTGATTGATGCATACAAACCCGCAGAATGGATCATGCCCAAACATCAGCAACAAACCGTGCTTGAATTGTTGGGTACGCCCAGCTCCTACCAAACCATTGAAGCATGGGTGTATGAGGAAAGCAATGCGCAAGAAGCACTTTGCAGGCAGTTCAAAACTCAAAACCTTAAAGGCTTTGGCATCGCAGAAATGCCATTGGCAATCTCCGCAGCCGCGGCCGCATTGCAATATTTAACCATCACCCACCACAATCACATCAATCACATCAATCAGATCTCTCGCATCGACGAACTCAGTTCTGTTTGGATCGATGGGTTTACTGCGAGGAATTTGGAATTGGTTAGACCCATTTACCAAGGGGGTATTTCGCTGATTGACGTCATCGACAAAACCTGTACCGCCATGGGTGCTCGATTGTTGAGACAATGGCTGGTTTTTCCATTGATCCATCGGCAGCAAATTGAGGCGCGCCACAATCAAGTGGAAGTGTTTATTCAAAACACCCACGAAACATCTGTTTTTCGCGATACAATGAAACAAATTGGCGATCTACAACGCTTGGTTTCTAAAGTTGCCCTAAGAAAAATCGGCCCGAGAGAGTGCTTAATGCTGGGTTATGGCCTCGAAAACCTGCAAAGCAGCAAAGAATTGTTTGAGCAAAGCAGCGATGATCGCTTAAAAGCCTTGGCCCATAAAATTGATGCATTGCCCAATTTACAATCCATCATCATGGACCAAATACTGGCCGATGCACCCGCAGTTGCCGCCAAAGGAGGCATATTCAAATCGCACGTCCACCCCGAACTCGAAGAACTGAGAGGCCTTACCACGTCGGGCAAAGACAAACTCATTGAAATTCAACAACAAGAAATCCAACGCAGTGGCATCACCTCCCTAAAAATTGGCTTTAACAATGTGTTCGGTTATTACCTCGAAGTCACCAATTCACACAAAGACAAGGCACCAGAAGATTGGATTCGTAAACAAACCCTCACCAACGCTGAGCGATACATCACCCCTGAGTTGAAGGTGTATGAAGAAAAAATCCTCAATGCGGAAGATCGCATTTTGGCGCTAGAGGCAATATTGTGGGAAGATTTACTCAATGCCATGAGTGAATTTGTGCCAGCATTGCAACTACAAGCCAACCTATTGGCCGAATTGGATGTTTTGGCGGGTTTTGCCCAATTGGCCATGGACTACAATTATTGCAAACCGCAGTTAAACGATGGCTTCAACCTGCTATTGAAAGATTGTCGCCACCCAGTCATAGAATTCCAACTCCCTCCGGGCGATTCTTACATACCCAATACGTTGCTTTTAAACAAAGAAGAACAGCGCATTGTCATACTCACAGGCCCCAACATGAGCGGTAAAAGCGCCATTTTACGTCAAACCGCATTGGCAGTGATCATGGCACAAATCGGCTGCTACGTACCTTGTTCCGAAGCTGAGATTGGCATCGTAGACAAAATATATACCCGCGTGGGCGCTTCAGACAATATTTCGGTGGGCGAAAGTACATTCATGGTGGAAATGTCGGAAACCGCCAGCATATTGAACAACCTCAGCAACAGGAGTTTGGTATTGCTCGATGAAATTGGCAGGGGCACAAGCACATACGATGGGGTTTCATTGGCTTGGAGTATTGCCGAGTTCATCCACTCTCACCCCACCCAGCCCAAAACGTTGTTTGCTACCCATTACCATGAACTGAATGAATTGGAATCCAAATGCCCAGGGATCCGAAATTTCCATATTTCCATCAAAGAGCAAGGCAGTCAGATCGTTTTCCTTCGCAAATTAACACCCGGCGGCAGTGAACACAGCTTTGGTATCCATGTGGCCCAATTGGCAGGAATCCCCAATGCCGTATTGATTCGCGCAACAGAAATCCTCAATCGTTTGGAAGAAGATCGATCCAACCTATCGCCCCAAAAAACCCTGAAGAAAACAGATAGTAAACCCGTTTATCAAATGAACATGTTTCAAACGGAAGATCCCAAAATGATACAAGTGAAAAAGTTGTGTGGGGCATTAGACATCAACGCACTAACGCCCATTGAAGCGCTACTGAAACTGCAAGCCATTCAGGGCATCCTGAACGAGAAAATTTGATTAGAAACTGTAGTTACAGCCCAACGCAGGTAAAATCGGCAATTGGTCTACCCTTTTCCGATTGATGCGATCGAAATAGAAAATGTTGTTTCGGTTGTACACGTTGGTTAAACTGAACATCAGATTGAACTCGCTTGTTTTGCTCAAAATCCATTTCTTCCTGCAAGAAAAATCCAGCCTGTGATAATATGGCAACCTACCCTGGTTGATCTGCGCGTAAACCACCCCCAACTGTCCGTTCGAAGCCGTATAATCCGTGCTCAATCCCTGTTGAAAATTGAATTTTTCGTAATATCCTTGGGTTTGTGTAAACGGAAATCCTGATCCAAAATTCCAACGGAGAGATACCTCGGTGGGACTCTTTTTGTTGAATTCGTAATTGATCAAAATATTGGCATTGTGTCTGCGATCGAAATTGGGCTGGTATCGAATATTGCCATCGAATCGATTCACCCAAGTGAGGGAGTAAACCGCCCAAACATACCAATGTTTATCGGTGAATTTGTAAGAAAAATCGCCGCCATAGGCATTGCCTTCTTCTACAATGAAATTCTGTCGCAAGCGTTGGGGCTTGTCCAAATTGAACTCATCGTCTTCGAACAATTTATCCCTGTTGATATTGGTGATTTGGTCAAACAGCTTCACGAATGATTCAATATTGATGGTTTGTTTTTTGCTGATTCTATAATCGAATCCAGCTACGGCATGACGCGCCTTTTGCAATGCATGTGTTACCGGCTTTCCATTGAAAGAATCTGGCAGATTGTCTGGGCCCGACAAAAATCCATAAAACAGGTTCACAACATCTCTATCACTCATTGCTGAGAGGAAATTCTGAGAATAGGCACCTACGGCAAATTTGATTCCCATGGATTTCCACGGCATATACCGCAACTGAAACCTTGGCTCGAAGCTGCTATTACCCAATGACGCGTAATATTGGGTGCGCAATCCCAAGTTTGAAATGAGTTTTTTACGCACTACGCGATAATTGCCAAACATGTTGATTTCGGTGGTACTTTCCAATTGCGTGATTTTGCGATTGTTGGAATTGTACAGCTCAAAATTGGTTTGGAACCCATTGAGTTCAAGGCCCCATTTGAAATCGTCGCGTTTGAAGTTGTAAGAGAAGTTCATGCCCAAATTGAATCCACCGATAGAACTACTTCGGGGTCTGGCATCTTGTTCTTTTTGTTGGATATCGTATTTGCTCCACAAGAAATATCCGTCTACCCTTGTTTTGGCCTGCTCCGGCACAATCATAAACTTACCGCCCAATCCGGTAGATGTCCAATTGTAACTGGTAGACCCGGGAAAAGCCACGTTATCAGTAAAATGAAATCCATACAACTTTGTGTAGCCGCCGGTGCTGCTGTTAAAACTGGCTTTGATGAAAAGATCACCAAAATTGTATGGCAGTTTATCGGGGTTGGCATAATTGTAGAAAATCCGTGAAGACTCTCTCAAGAATGAATTTTTATACGAAACAGCGAGTGAGCTATTGCCTTTGCCTTGCTGATATTTTTTCAAGGGCGTTTCAAGGAGCAATTTGGAAGTAAACGTGGTGAGACCCACTTTGGCCGCCATTCTATTTCTGTTGGCATCCCTTGTTTTCAGATCCACCACCGCGGAAACCCTACCCCCGTATTCGGCACCAAAACCAGCGCTGTATACGTCGGCGGTTTGTATCAAATCGGTTTCAAACACAGAAAACAATCCAATGGAGTGAAAGGGGTTGTAAATGGTTAATCCATCCAACATCACTTTATTCATGACCGGAGAACCCCCTCTGATGTATAATTGTCCGCCCTGATCACCACTGAACACCACACCGGGTAACACTTGCAAATATTGCAAAATATCGGGCTCTGCACCCACCGCTGGCATCTTAGAGATGGTTTTGGCGTCGACGGTTGTTACGCCCACTTGAGATTCTTTGGCCTTGGCTTTCACAGAAATAGTCACTTCACCCATGGAGGCGATTTTATTGATATAGAAATCTTTTTTTGAATTGGAACCTGCCTTCACCTGAACTTTTTCTATCAAAGTATCATAACCCGTGATGGAAATTCTCACCAAATATTCTCCCACAGACAACCCCGTTAACGCGAAATAGCCATCGTTATCACTGAGGACAGAGCGATAATCTGCCGATGATGGCGCTTCAGCAGGATCAGTCACATTCTTCACCGCCAACAAACTGGCCCCCACTATGCGGTCACCATTGATTGCATCGTACACAAAACCCCGAATATCACTTTTGCTAGATTGCGAAAATGCCAAACTAGGCAATACCGCCAACAGAAACACTAAAAAACGCCGCATGATTCTTGCGAAAATACGGCTAATTTTTCAAGCCTTCATTTTTTTCATCGATAAGCCCCCTCTGATAACTATTTTTGCTGTAGACATGGTTTACCGTTTTAAAATTTGGTTCGAAGACATGGAGGATGTGGTGCGCTGGATTGAAATCAAGCCATCCCACACATTTTTGGATTTCAACAACATCATTCAGGAGGCCATTGGCTTCGACAACAAAGAGCAGGCAAGCTTTTTCGTGAGCGATGATCGCTGGCGTAAAATTTCTGAAGTGAAAAAATCCAAGCCCCAGGGCGAGATGGATTTAACGGGAAATGCAAATGCCCCCATGATGGATCAAACCAAAATCAGATCCTGCGTAAACGACCCCCATCAGAGGTTCATTTACATTTTTGACTATGCCGTACAATGGACACTCTATTGTGAATTGATTAGCATCGAAGAAAGTTCTGATAAACAAACTTACCCCAGAATTTATCGCACCGAAGGGAAAGCACCCAGACAGCACAACGAAGGGAAGTTTAAAATGTTGGACGACAATGAGTTTGATACCTTGGCGGAGAAAATATTGGCCGCAAAAGGGGTTAAAAGCTTGTTGGTTGAGCACGAAGAAGAGCTTTTGGCAGAAGACGACGACGATTTAGACGATGATTTGGACGAGGATGAGGAGGAAGATGATCACGATGAATTCGGATTTGGGTCTCTGGGCGAAGGCATAGATGCCGATGATTTAAAATAACATTGTGAATCAACCCACCCTTTTTGTTGTGGGGGGGCCTACCGCCTCCGGAAAAACCGCTGCTGCGATTGAATTGGCATTGGCATTGGGCACCGAAATCGTGAATGTGGATTCGCGCCAGGTGTACACAGAATTGCATATCGGTGTAGCAAAGCCCACTGCTGAAGAATTGGCCGCAGTAAAACACCACGGAATCGGTCATGTAGCCATACAATATCATTGCAACGCCGCCACACATGCCGAAATTTTTAGACCCATCACCCAGGATCTACTCAAACAAAACGGATCCGCCATTTTATGCGGCGGAACTGGCATGTATATCGAAGCATTGCTCTTCGGAATGGACGATTTGCCCGAGGTTGACCCTGATTTACGCAGTGAAATATTGGATCAGTATGTACTGAATGGCATTGAACCATTGTTAAAAATGCTGCTACAACTCGATCCCAATGCAGGACAGCTGGTGCAGTTAAGCAATCCGCAACGGGTGATGAGGGCCTTGGAATTGTGTATCCAACTGAGAAAGCCGCTGAATGAAATTTATGGCAACGAAAAGCCACAGCACTTCGCTGGCGTGAACATCGTTCATTTGGGGATTGAACACAGCAGAGATGTCCTTTACCAAAGAATCAATCTACGCGTTGACCAAATGATCGATGATGGATTGATCGATGAATGCAAATCTCTCTTGCCTTATAGAGAACACAAAGCCTTAAACACGGTGGGGTATTCAGAGTTGTTCGACCATTTTGATGGGAATATGGACTTGCAGCAAGCCATCGACAAAATCAAGCAACACAGTCGCAATTATGCCAAGCGACAAATCACCTATTTCAATAACCGATTTCAAACCCAATGGATCAAACCCGACGATTGGTCTGATTTCATGACTAAATTTGCAAAAACAAAATGACACAGGACATACTTATTAGCTTGTTTGCCCTTACCCTACTCGAGATTGTATTGGGCATCGACAACATCATTTTCATCTCCATTTTAGCCAACAAAGCGCCAGGGGGAAAACAAAAACAAGCCCGTCAGTACGGTTTGTTGCTCGGCATGGTGGTGCGGGTGATCATGCTTTTGGGAATCAACTGGGTTCAACGCCAAGAAACTGATTTGTTTCATATCATGGACCAAGGCATTTCAGGGAAAGATATACTTGTGATTTTGGGCGGATTGTTTTTGCTGTATCAAAGCGTTCACGAAATCCACATGAAAATGAAAGGCCATGAGGTGGAAGTGAAGGAAAGAACAGACGCAAAGGGATGGTCGGCCATTTTGTTGCAAATGGTTTTGATCAACGTGGTCTTCAGTTTAGATTCAGTGATCACCGCGGTGGGTATGGCAGATCAAGTATGGGTAATGATTGTGGCAGTGGTTATTTCGATGTTGGTGATGTTGTGGGCCAGTGAACCCATCGCCAATTTCGTAAACGACAACCCAAGTATCAAGATATTGGCATTGTCGTTCTTGGTGCTCATCGGTGTAAGCTTGCTGGGCGAAGGTTTAGGTCAACACATCGACAAGGGCTACATTTACTTTGCGATGGCGTTTTCGTTTACGATAGAGCTCATCAATCTCCGCTTAGACAAACAGCGGAAGCACTAGCATCAATCGAACACGTACATCGGATCAATCTCAGCACCTGGGGCCACATCGATCACTGTGCGCAACAAACCTGAGTGCATTTCATAGACCCAGCCGTGCACATGGGGGCGTTTATGATTTTTCCAAGCTTGCTGTACGATGCTTGTTTTTACAACATTCCCCACTTGCTCAATCAAGTTCACCTCCACCATTTTATTCAATTTGGCCTCATCTCCTACTTCTGCATCTACTTCAGCCTTGTGCAAGCGGTAAACATCTTTCAAATTCCTGAGCCATTTGTTCAAAAGTCCATAACTATCGTTCGTTAGCGCTGCTTTTACTCCGCCGCAGCCAGTATGTCCGCAAACGATGATGTGCTTCACTTCGAGATATTCAACAGCGTATTGTAAAACACTGAGCAAATTCAAATCGGTATGCACCACCATGTTGGCGATGTTTCGATGCACGAAGAGTTCTCCTGGTTCCGCGCCGATGATTTCATTGGCTGGCACGCGAGAATCGGAACACCCAATCCACAAATAATCTGGCCGCTGGTCTTTGGCCAAATTTTCAAAGTAAGTGGGATCATCCGATAACTTTTCCGCCGCCCAGGCGCGATTACTCAAAAACAACTTGATTTGATCTTCCATACGTTATGAATTTGATTCTTTGATTTTACTGATAAAATTACAATTCAATTCCCCCAACAACTTTTGCTTGTGAGATTCGTTCAAGAACTCAAATGAAATCACCATGGATTTTTCTTTGGCTCGAATTTGGAAATCATCGATGATATCTAAAATATCGCGATCCATGAATGTGCAGTGGGTTAAGTCCATAATCACGTTGGCTCTAGCTGGGAGTTCATCCAAAACCGTTTTTAACAAGGATTTATTCAAAAACGTGGCTTGTTGTTGGAAACGAACCATATAATTGTCGTTGATCTGAACCAAGGTAATGGATTTGTGAAAGTTTGATTTTATGATGTAGAAAAATCCAACCGCCATGCCAATCATGATGCCTATCAAAAGATCGGTAAACAAGATGGATACTACCGTCACAACAAAGGGAACAAACGACATGTTTCCTTTGGCCCATTCTTGTTTAATGAGACTGGGTTTGGCCAATTTATAACCCACATAAATCAAAATTGCCGCCAAGGCTGCATTGGGAATCAAATTGAGTACCCCGGGAAACAACAGCACGGCAACCGCTAACCATGCCCCATGAAAAATGGCGCTCCATTTACTCATTCCACCGGCATTCACATTGGCAGAACTTCTCACAATCACAGCAGTTACAGGGATACCACCCAAAAGGCCAGAAATCGTATTCCCCACCCCTTGAGCCACCAATTCCCTATTGGGGGGCGTCACCCTTTTATGAATATCAATTTTATCAGAGGCCTCTATGCTCAACAAGGACTCAATGGAGGCGATGAGTGTGATTTTTACGGCAATCACCCAAATCAATACATTGCCCAAAACACCAAAATTGGGGACAATCATACTAGACTCTGCCATGCCCGGGGCTAGGAAATTGGGAATATTCACCAAATGGGATTTCTCAATGACCCAATCAGACCCAGTGGTGACGGCCCAACTGTTAAACAACACACCCATAACCACCACTATGAGCGGTGCAGGTAGCAATTGTATCCATTTCATTCCCTTTAAGTATTTGGAATCCCAAGCAAACTGTATCAATAACCCCAAAACACCAATCAATATGGCCAAGGGCGTCAGGTGTTCAAAGGCAATACCTATCTCCGAAAAAGTGGTTTGACCATCGTGTTGTATAAAGCCTTCATCCCCAAAATCATCCGCATCCCAACCCACCAAATGGGGTACCTGTTTCAAAATCAACATCAATCCAATGGCTGCTAGCATGCCTTTGATTACGGAAGCTGGAATAAAATCGGCCAGTTTACCCACTTTCAACAAACCCAATGCCAACTGCAACAAACCAGCAATCACCAAAGCAGCAGCAAAAGCTTGCAACGCCGCATGAGAAACTGCCGCCTCCCTGCCCCCAGACAAATCATGGAGCGATGACTCAACCAATGTGATTAATCCGGCAGCAGGTCCACTCACCGAAACATGAGACCCACTCATAAATCCGATGACTACACCACCCACAATACCGGCAATCAAACCACTCATGACTGGCACACCGGAGGCATGGGCAATGCCCAAACACAATGGCAATGCAACCAAAAACACGACGATAGAAGCGGAAATGTCTTTTGAATAAAATTTCATTGGCGTAAAACTATGGAAAAAACCAATAGCTCGCCCCTCAATCCGCCGAAAACCCAAGAAAATCAGCCATTCATCTATGGAAAAATTCCATAATTACGATTCAACCACCCAAAATGAAGAAAATTCATCATAGACCTTCTCCTTGCACAATGGCAACAGCCATTCAGCATCATCTTCCAAATAACTCTGAATGAAAAACAACTTTCGTTCTTGCGGTGATTTTACATTAAACGCATCCAATAACACCGTACGAATACCATTCCAACCAGGTTCTTCGAACAACTTCTCTAAATGTTGATTTACCGCGGCATTTACCACTTTTCTCTGCGCCTTCAAGAAAGCATCTGCCTGTTTTTTGGCTTCCGGCAATTCCACCGACTTCCATTCGTATAGCACGCGCAAATACGCCGACATCGATTGCTCAATGGCTTGAGCATGCATCACCAAATCGTTCTCCCCCGTGGTTTTTCGCAATAAGACATCCTTCAAACTGGATTCATCCAAAAACAGATCATCGGGAGATAAATCGAGCTTGTCCATTTTTTTCCCTTGCGATGCATTGAGTAACACACCACCTTTTCTGTGTATCAACGCCGGAACGATTCGCCCCCCAACTTCAAATGCTTTGGCTGTTTGAAGCCAATAAATATATTCTGTTGGTCCAGCCACATAAGCCAAACAAGGCAAAATGGCTTGTTGGTACAACGGTCTTAACAACACATTGGCCGATAGATGCGCAATCGCATCGGAATTCAACACGGCCTTCATATCAACGGCGCTCCACTTTAACTCGCCATCCACGGTTTCAAAACCCCCTAAGGTTTTCACTATACGTTGGCGTTTCTCACCCATCCAAAACACATTGCATTCACGGGCCAATGCCGGAGGTTCAATGCCCTTTTCCCTCATTATCCCCGCCTGATCATTGAAGGCCTCAAACAAAGAATCTTCGAATAAATCCTGTTCAAACAACCCTTTGGCAACCTGTTTCAAGTCCGTTTCATTTGGATCGATGACCAACAATCCAAACGCACCAAACAAATCGCTCACCCATTCAGCTGTGGCCTTGGCCAAGGTTTGCTTGGGCGATAAATAGATCTTACGCAACTGATCGATTCTCAACAATGCATCTGAATTTCTTTGAAATTTCTGCGCAAGCCATTCAAACATATCATGCAAATCATCGGTAACGAGTTCACCCACCCCACCTTCACTGTCTTTGTTCCAAGTATATCGCTCTTTGAAAATGTCTACATGATTGATTTCCGAAAAATCATGATCCTCCGTGGCCATCCAAAACATCGGTACAAAATGCTTATCTGGAAATTGCATTTCCAGTTGATTGCACAACACAATGGATGAAATGATCTTATAAACCACATACATTGGGCCCAATCCCAAATGAATCTGCTGTCCGGTAGTGACAACAAATGCATTTTGATTCAACAATCGATCGATGTTAACCTGCTGTTCTTCATGGGCGATTCCATGATGCTGCCGATGCAACACTTGGCGTAGGGTTTTTCTCTGTTCTACAGAAAATCCCCTTTCCAGCGCATGCATGATCTGCGCCCAATCTGATTGAATTCCTTCGTGAGGATACAAACCCAAAGGAATATTACGCCAAGCGCTATTTCTCAGTGTTTCTGAGATGTAATTTTTGGGATATGCAATTTCGCGAATTCTCACGATTTCACGACTTCACCAAACAAATCATAGGTGGTGGCGTCGGTAATTTTCACATTGGCAAAGTCACCCATACGCACGTAATTGTCCTTGGCAGGTACACGCACTTCGTTATCCACTTCCGGACTGTCGAATTCGGTTCTACCAACAAATTCATCGCCCTCCAAACGATCAAACAAGACTTTCAATGTTTGACCCTTTAACTTTTGATTGAAAGCCTCCGATATGCCCATCTGTGCTTCCATCACGGCATCGGAACGACGTTGTTTCTCGTCTTGTGCGATATCATCAGCCAAAGTATAGGCATGGGTATTTTCTTCGTGCGAGTAGGTAAACACGCCCAATCGTTCAAAGCGGATATCTTCAATTGAATCGATCAATGCTTTCACATCGGCATCGGTTTCACCGGGATGTCCCACCAACAGTGTAGTTCTCAGAGCGATACCAGGCACTCTGTCTCTGATGGCATTGAGCACTTCATAGGTTCTGCGCTGTGTGATTCCGCGGCGCATGATTTTCAACATATTATCAGAAATGTGCTGAATGGGAATATCTAGGTATTTACAAATGTTGCTTCGTTCAGCCATCACATCCAATACATCCAAGGGAAACTGAGATGGGTAGGCGTAATGCAATCGCAGCCATTCTAGGCCTTCAACATCCGACAAATGCTTCATCAAATCAGCCAGTTTTCGATCTCCATAGATATCTAAACCATAACTGGTAGAATCTTGGGCAATCAGCATCACTTCTTTTACGCCGTTGGCCACCAAACCCTGAATTTCCTTTTTGATGATCTCAATGGGTCTGGAAACATGCTTTCCGCGCATCAATGGGATGGCACAAAACGAACAAGGGCGATCGCAGCCTTCAGAAATTTTCGTGTACGCATAATGTTTGGGGGTAGTTTGCAAGCGCTCTCCCACCAATTCATGTTTGTAATCTGCACCCACTGTCCTGAGCAAGTGTGGCATATCCAATGTACCAAACCAGGCATCTACTTCAGGTATTTCTGATTGCAATTCGTCTTTGTATCGATGCGATAAACAGCCCGTTACGTATAACTTTTCGATATTGCCTTTCGCTTTGGCATCGGCATAAGCCAAAATGGTATCAATGCTTTCTTGTTTGGCATTTTCTATGAAACCACAGGTATTCACAATCACAATATCGGCGTCGTCCTTGGTGCTTTCGTGGGTGACATCGAATTGAGATGCTTTGAGTTGTCCCATGAGCACTTCACTATCCACCAGGTTTTTGCTACAGCCTAGTGTGATTACGTTGACTTTGGTTTCTTTGTTTGATTTGGTTTTCACGATGCAAAAATCGATTTGATGAAATCGTACTTATTAAACAATTTGAGGTCTTCAGCTTTCTCGCCCAGACCAATATATTTTACGGGTAGGTTGTAGGTATGACTTACGCCAATCACCACGCCCCCTTTGGCTGTACCATCCAGTTTTGTCACGGCCAGGGTATTTACTTGAGTGGCCGCAGTGAATTGTTTGGCCTGCTCAAACGCATTTTGTCCGGTTGTAGCATCAATCACCAACAGCACTTCATGTGGGGCATCCGGTTTGAATTTTTCAATCACACGGCGGATTTTTGATAGTTCATTCATCAGGCCCACTTTGTTGTGTAATCTACCGGCGGTATCAATAATCACTACATCTGCATTTTCTTCCACGGCTTGTTTCACCGCGTCAAAGGCCACAGAGGCTGGGTCTGTGTTCATACCGTGAGACACGATAGACACACCGGCGCGATTCTGCCAAATGGTCAATTGCTCAACGGCTGCAGCACGAAAGGTATCTCCGGCCCCCAAAACCACTTTTTTGCCGAGTTGCGCATAGTGATGGGCCAATTTCCCGATGGTGGTGGTTTTCCCTACACCATTCACGCCCACAACCAAAACCACATAGGGCAAGCTGGCATTGCTGAGGGACAGGTCTTTTGCCACGGGCGATTGTATTTCTGGCATGAGTTTAGAAATCTCTTCTGCCAACAATTCATGGAGTTCGTCTTGGGAAACATAGGCATCCTTGGATACGCGTTTTTCCAAGTTTTCAATGATTTGAACGGTGGTTTCAACACCTACATCGGAGGTAAGGAGCACCTCTTCCAGTTCATCTAAAAAATCTGCGTTGATCTGGCGTTTTCCGGTGAAAAGGCGACCCAATTTCGACAGAAAACCCGTGCGGGTTTTTTCCAATGCCACTTGGGTTTGCTGTGACTGATCCGCGTGGGGCGATTCAGGCTCCTCTTTGGGTTTATTTTTTGAGAACCAATTGAAGATTGACATGGGAGTTGTTTGCTGTGAAGGTAAAAAAAAAGCCCCATAGAGGGGCTATAATATCGTAGGGAAGTTAAATTATTTCGCGAAGAAAGCCTTTACCTTATCGGCTGGCAAAATCTCTTCTTTGAAAGAATAAGCACCGCTTTTGGGTGATTTAACCAATCTGATTGCTTTCACGTATTCGCTACCAGCGCCTTCTTTTTTCAGTGTTGCTACTACCTTCTTTGCCATTATTTGATCTCCTTATGCATTGTTACTTTACGCATGTATGGGTTGTATTTCTTCAACTCAATACGCTCAGCGGTATTTTTCTTATTCTTGGTGGTGATGTAGCGACTCATGCCAGCCACACCAGAACCTTTTTGCTCTGTGCACTCAAGGATTACTTGAACACGGTTTCCTTTTTTTGCCATGATTAAATTTTTCCTTTCTTAAACAAATTGTTGATGCAAGAAGATATACCTTTCTTATCAATGGTTTTGATGGTAGACGCAGCTACTTTCAAGGTAATCCACTCCCCTGTTTCGGGAATAAAAAACTTCTTGGTCTGAAGGTTGGGATAAAAACGACGCTTCGTCTTCTTGTTAGAATGCGAAACATTATTGCCCTTCATGGCCTTCTTTCCGGTTAAATCACAAACGCGAGACATAATTTTTGGGGTTGCAAATATAGTTATTTAAGTTAATTAATCAAAGTATCTTCATTCTTTATTTTAGAATTCTGCCATATTTTTTCACCCATCAGTACTTGAAAGGCAACTATGACCACCAAAACTCCGGCTTGTCGTTCCAAAACACTCTCAAACATCATCGCCGCAATCAAGGCCAACCAAATGCTGTTTCCACTGAAATTTGAATTGTTTCTATCCTTTTGAAAAAGAAAAAATCCGAAAACCAACAAACCCAGCGCAGACAAACAGCCCGATTGCAAAGCAGTTTCTAACCATTGGTTATGGACTCCTATGCGATGTCGCTCCGCCAAAGGTACATCCAATTTCTCATACCCCCTTCGCAAATTTTCATCTACCCCCATCCCACTGCCCATAAAAATGGAATTTCCATCCGATTTCAGTAGATGTACGGCGGTTTTCCATGCAATCCAACGTTGACCAAAACTTTGATGCGTTACATCGCCCCCACTTTGGGTTGTGTTGAAATCCTCAAGGGTGTTCACCAAGCGATTCCTCGTACTGGGTATCGTTAGTAACATCGCCAACAAAAGCAAGCTCAATGCACCCAGGCGAAGAAAAAACTTAGGAGTTCTGTAAAATCGTTCTAACCACATCAACGAACCGCCTATATACAATAGCACCAAACCCGTTCTTGTACCGAGAATGTGCATACACAACACCAATGTGGCTGTGGCCATCCAAGCCATTTTTTTATATCTCGCCGCGATCCAATCCAGCAACACCCCCCGCAACAAAAAAAGCACCGCCGCACCCAACATCACCGAAAACTCAATGTGATACACTTTCGAATACAAAGGAATGGGCTTGCTTTCCAAAACCATTTGGTCATAAAACCCTCGATGTTGCAAATAATGAATCACGCTGCTCACCGAAATCCATATCAGTGGCAGTATCGCCAAGGGCCATCGGGAATAAAAAATCGTATTCAACCGTCGCCCAGAAGCCATCAACCCGCAAATCAACAAAAACGGCAACTTCAACAACACTTTGCTCATCGCCACATTCAACCCCACCTCGCCCGAATCAAATACGCCCACCGTGATCCAACCCAAGGTCACACTGTCGATTAAACTCAAAACATTCCACAACAAAACCGCAAAAATGCCCCACCCCGCCAATTTTTGAGCGGCATTCATTTCAACCCGCTCACCCAATAACATCAACTGTAAAACATACCCACCCAAACCAAGCGACGCGATGGCTGGCGATACATGTATAAACGCGAACGACACCCATAGGAGGATGTCGGTGCGCAACCAAGATCTTATTTCTTCTGCCTTATTGGGCCACATATCGAACGCGCAAGGTAGCGTTGGCCTCTGTGATTCCCAAACGATCTGCAACGGATTGAGAAATGGCTATTTGTTTGCCCCCTTTTTTCTCTGGCAATTCACCAATGACCGTGCAATACACCATTTTTTTATTGGCTGGATTGATTACGGCGATTACCTCTCCCTTTTTGTGTTTGTTGATCATCACCCATGAGCGATCCGCTTTCATGCCTTCATATCCAATTTGGGCGGTTACCTTTTTTTCGTATTCTTTCAACGAAGATGATTTGATTTTGGCAGGCACTTGTTCAGGCATTCCCCCTTGGAGGGCCATCGAATCTTTGATGGAAACACCCGCGCTTTTGGCTACGGTATCCATGGGCTGGGCAACCACTGCTTTTACTTCCGCCTGCGTTTCCGCCACCACGGGACTTGCATCCACCGCCGCCACCTTCGCTGTGACTTCGTTCTTGGGGATCCATAGTTTTTGATTGATCGACAATTGATCGGAGGTTAAACCATTGATTTTCTTTAACTCGGCGATGCTCACGCCATATGTCTTTGATATGCTGTACAAACTCTGTCCTTTCTCCACCACATGATCCAGTACATTTTCTGGCACCTCTGGCAAGCTTACAATGGCGATGGGTTTTTCCACGATGCGATCGGCCACTGGATTGAGCTGCGGCGCGGGGATTGGGGCCGATTTTGCGGGAACCACCGTGCGTTGCTTCACTTTCACCTTCATACCTGGTTTCAACATGCCGATGCCCGGGTTCAATGCCTGCAATTCAGACACGGAGCAATGATAATGTTTTCCGATGGCATATAAGGTTTCACCCTTTTTTACTTTGTGTTCCAATTCTATCACCATCTCTGTGGGCACTACTTGGGCCGAAGCCACTCCCAATGCAAAGATCAGCGCGAGCGAAGCGAGCGCCCTTTTTACTCCAACAAAACTCCAATTCAACATATCACAATGATAATACAAGTTTCGGGACAGAATTCTCCGCACTATGCACACTGATTGGCTTGTTCAATAAAACAAACACTCAAATTTAACTAATTCAAAATCAATGAATTAATATTAAATCTTGCAATCCCCTCAAACCCTCAACCATTCTTCGGGAAGGGCCTTTTTCTCTCCCTTTTCCAGATAAATGATGCGGTGCGATATTGCCCTAGCCACCTCCAAATTGTGGGTTATAAATACATAAGACAATCCCCGCTTTTTTTGCAATTCCAATAGCATTTCTAACACCAGTTTTTGCACCAATGGATCTAAGGCCGCCACTGCTTCGTCTAGTATCAAAACTTTCGGTTCCGATGCCAACGCGCGCGCAATGCAAAGTCGCTGCCTTTGTCCGCCGCTCATTTGATGGGGATATGCTTCGCTCAATCTCAAATCAAACCCCACCTCTTCCAACAACAGCATGGCTTTTTCACGGTGATCAGTCAATGTGTTGCCCTTATTCACCCATTCCACCACTTCCAACACCGCATCTATGGCCTTTGCATTGGGATTCAACGACGAATAGGGATCTTGAAACACCATTTGTATACCAGTTGGTGGTCGATTCAACAAGGCACGTTGATTCAACAGCATCTCACCCGCAGTGGGCAGTTCCAAAGCCACGAGCAACTTGGCCAACGTACTTTTACCAGAACCCGACAACCCCACCACCGAGAGGGTTTCCCCTTGCATCAACACTTCATTGAACTGCAGAAGCGCTTTAACCGTATTCGGCTTATCGCCATATTCCTTGGTTAAATGATTGATTTCCAACACCGGTACTTGGCTTTCGATGGGGTTAACCCAAACGCCTTTGGGCATGGCATTCAACAATTCTCTCACATAACCGTGCGCTTGATCCGAAAACACATCAGAGCAAGTGCCCTGTGTAACACAAACCCCACGCCTTAAAACAGTCACATTTTCTGCATACTGTTTCACCAAATCCAATTCATGACTCACCCACAACAAAGCACTGCCTTGTTCTTTACAAACCCGCTGCAAATCGGCCATTACCTGCTGTCGTGCCAAACTATCCAATGCCGTTGTGGGCTCATCCGCCAAAATCAACGGCGGTTCATGCACACAAGCCATGGCGATCATCACCCGCTGTCTTTGTCCACCACTCAGCTGATGGGGATACGATTTCATGATCCGCTCTTTGATCTCCCCCAAACCCATTTGATCCAATTTGCGATCTACTTTCTCCTTGGCGATGTCTACATTGGGTTCATGAATCATGGCCGATTCCATCAATTGTTTTCCGCACTTCATTTGGGGGTTGAGGGCCGACATGGGTTCTTGAAACACCATGCCGATGCGCTTTCCACGTAGCGTTTGCCAAACGTCATCTTGCAAACCAAGCAGTTCAACGCCTTCAAATTGCACGGAACCTGACACTTTCAATTGATTCGATATCAAACCCATAATCACAAAAAGTGTAATGGATTTACCACTGCCACTTTCGCCCACCACACCATGCATTTCACCCGATTCGAGCTGCAAATTGGGCAGATGCACCAACGAATTGCTACCCGCATGAATTTGTAAATCCTGGATTTTCAGCAGTGCGGGTTTCATCATTCAAACAAAGATACTGAGAAGGCACAAAAAAAAACGGGCCGCGTGCGGCCCGTTTTCACATTCATTGCTTGAAAGATTATTCTACAGCCAACTTAATGGGTATCTCTCTCCATGATTTCAAGAAAGTACCGTTGTTTTGACCAGGAACCCATCTTGGAGATTTTTTCAAAACTCGGATGGCTTCGGTGGTGAATTCCGGACAACTTTTGGTTTCTTCGATGGCTTGTACCCTCGAAATTCTACCCGCTTCGTCTACCGCAAATCTCAACAACACCGCTCCATTGATTCCTTCTTCGTAGCACCTTGGTGGGTACTGAAACTCACCTTCAACGTACGAACGGAAAGCAGCCTCTCCACCAGGGAAATTCGCTTTGATTTGCACATTGGTGGCAATTTGGTCACCTGTACCGCCCGTTGCACCACTGTTTTCGTTGAAATCAGGTGGCACAAAGTCATCTTCACCTTCTTGGGTTTTCTTACCCGTGGTTTTGATTTCGTCTGGAGGTATAATCACATCATCTGTTGTTGCATCTGGGTTGATCCTTGGAACAACGTATTGCTGTGCAGCCACTTGGGGCTCAGGCTCCTCAATTTTTGGTTTTTCAGGCTCTTTTTCCTCTTCCTCTTCAGGTGCCTTTACATCATCGATGTTGGTTACTTTCAGTTGGGTTTTGATTTCCTTTTCTTTAGGAAAAAAATGCTCTACAATGATTGGCATCGCGGCAAACAATGCAGTCACCGAAAGGGCGATCAATGTTGCCAACGACTGATTTCTACTAAACTTACTACGGATTTCGTAGGCGCCATACTCTTTGAAGCGATCAGCAAACACCAGTTCATTACGTCCTGGCGATTGCACTTGGTCCCATTTGTTAATCAAATTGTCTGACATAGCGTTTAGGATTTAATTTTCTGATCAATGAGCTTCTTTTCAAGCGGAGCCATGCCTTCATCAACGGCAAAGTATTTGGCAATCTGACAGATCATGAATTCATCCATCACGTCAATCACGTTTCTATAGGTGGCTTGATCGTCGTTTTTCAACAACACTACCAATTTAGAATCGCGTTGAGCTTGTCTTACTTTGGCATCGATGGCATTGCGCTTGGCAGTATCTTTCTCATCGATTTTGTTCATTTGTTTTTCGAAATCACGCAATTGGGTCATCAACGAAAGGTTGTTTTCTACCAATATTTTGCGCAATCCTTTTTGGGTGAAATCGGTTTCTTCCAAAACGGTTTTATCGTTCAGGGCACCGCGATACCAAAAAACACGATCTTCACGGGTAAGAAGGATGGTGATACCATCTTTTACCTCGGGCTGTTTCATATTTTTCAGATCTTTCTCATCCAGTTTCTCCGGGAAGATCATTCTCAACACTTTAGGTTGAGAGAAAGTTGAGGTAAGTACGAAGAACGTCAATAGCAAAAAGGCCAAATCCACCAAGGGAGTCATATCCACTTTGGTACTCTGTTTTTTGGCTCTTTTTTTACCACCGTCGCCTCCGCCACCATTCGATTGAATTTCTGCCATGGTTTTTCTCTCCTATCTTTTAATCGTTGGGTTTGGCTTCCAAACCGGTTATCATCTGAAAATTCTTTACTTTGGCTTCTCTAAACACTTGTATAACATGTTTTAGCACATTATATTTTGTTTTACCATCGGCTTTTACAGCAAACTGTATATAGTTTTCTTTATCGAAGGGAAGTCCACGCTTTTCAGCTTCGTCTTTTCGATCATTGAAATCGTCGTGAGCACGCAATCGGGTGTTATAAGCCCAATGGTATAATTGGCTCTTTTTGATATTCAATGTGTCATAAGGAACACCAGATTGTTCAACCTTGGTGCGTTCATTCACATCCAACTCCAAGTAAGCGGAAACGGATTCCATTTTCAGACCAATGGGGCCTGCACCGGCAAATTTCTTTACTTCCTCAGCGCTCATTTTCACCTTGAAATCGCGCATCATGTCTTTCAAAACCAACTCTTTCACAGCTGGATTGGTTAGATCAATGAAAACCCTTCCTTTTTCATCTACCGTTACCAAAAACACTTGTTTGGGGATTTGATCGTCGGTGGTTGATGTTGGTGGATCTACGAAAACTGGCTCTGGAGCACGGAAACTCGAGGTCAACATAAAGAACGTTACCAGAAGGAATGCCAAATCCACCATTGGCGTCATGTCCAATGAAGGTGTGGAACGGGGCATACTAACTTTAGGCATGTTCGTATTTTTTACGGGTCTTAATCCTGTTTAAACCAAAAAGGTAAACGTACGGGATTAACCGTGGTTGGCCTGGAAGTTTGAAACGATAGAGTAACCTGCTTCGTCCATGCTATGAGTCATGGTATCGATGCGGTTGGTGAAGTAGTTGTAGCTGATGATCGCCAAGGTAGAACCAATGATACCAAAAGCGGTGTTTACCAACGCTTCAGAGATACCAGTTGCCAACGCTGCAGTGTCAGGAGCACCTGAGTTTGCCAACGCCGCGAACGCACGAATCATACCAAATACAGTACCGATCAAACCGATCAACGTACCAATAGATGCACAAGTAGATACAATCACCAAGTTTTTAGACAACATAGGCAATTCCAAGCTTGTAGCTTCTTCCAATTCTTTTTCGATAGCCGCTTTCTTTTCGTCGCGATCCAAATCAGTTTTGGCAGCAACTACTTTGTAGCGTGTTAAACCAGAACGTACCACATTGGCCAAAGAACCACGTTGCTTATCGCAAGCGGCAATGGCACCGTCAATGTCGTTCTTCGACAACAAATTCTGCATATTGCGAACAAATTCAGTAGCATTTCCACGACCAGAGGCGGCAGACAATGTGATAAAACGCTCGATGGCAATCAAAATTACTGTGATGTTTACAGCAATCAACAATGGTACAATGGCGATACCACCACGGTAAATGATACCCAACAATCCCAAAGGATGTCCTTTTGCAACGTCACCATCTTCAAAGTTGGCAGGATTTCCCAATAAGAAAATGTAGATTGAATAACCAGCGGCAATTGCAAACAAAATGGCAAGGCCAGAGAAATAAGCCATCAATGGGCTGCTTCCTGATTTTTTGTTGTTATTAGTCATAATGATTAAATGTTTCGTTTTTAGAGGATGCAATAATACGGACGGGCTCAGTTAAAAGCAAGTAAACAAAATGTTAATTCGATGTAGTTTACAGACTTTTTACACGCTTCACAAACGATATTCCGCTCAATATTGCCGCATTGAGGGATGGATTTGCGATGCTTGCACCAGCGAAAAAAGTAGAATCATCAGAATTCACTTCTCCATCCACTTCCATTCCACCCGAAGAATCAATGTCACCGTAGTTATAAGGCGTGTTATTTGGCAAGGCTTTTTTGACCTCTATCGATTGAATGAATTGGGCATTCAAAGGTTGTTGCAACAGGTTCTCAACCTCGGTGAGAATTTCATTTTTCGCTTCGTGGGCATCTACTTTTCCTGAGAAGCTGGGTTTCAATGACACCGCAAGCAAGTGCTTTCCTTTGGGAGCATAACCCTCCTGAACCGCTGAAGGCACAGCCAAAAGATTCACCCGCCCCATCCTACTGGCATTGAGTGCGATGAATTTCCCCAACCCCGCATCCGTCTCAATCGAAAAATACACCACCGTTGTACTTTTGAAAGAAATTCCAGCCTGGTGATTGGACATCGGTTCGCTGTTGAGATGAATCCGCGATGGATTCAATGTTGAAACAATCCTATTGGGTAATGTTTGAACACCCCCGGGCATGAGCCATGCAGGTCCTTTCGCCAAAGCCCAAAAAACAAATTGAAACATGCTATGGGGCGATGCGAGGGCTTCTTCGAGAAGGATCCCCGTAAAAAAAGGTCTGAAGAAAGATTCGATGAACGACTCAGAAAAACCGCTCTGCAATAGAAATTGGTGAGTGGTTTGGGTACCCCCTTGAAAAAAGTTCTCCGGGTGGTTTGCTAACAATTTACTGCGCAGTTTCACCACCGCCAACGCATCAGAAATTTTGATATCGGGATGAAAAATTGCGCCCAAACCTTTGGGGAAATGCTTTGTGGGATCAGCGAGCAATGTTTTACCAGAGGCGGTGAGCAGCCAAGCACCCGATCCAAACGCCAGAGCATCATGGAACATCCCCGCTTTTTTGAATTCGCTCAGTGCGGGATAGGCCGACTGAATGACTTGGAATCCATGATCCAAAGCAAAACCATCCACAAGCGTTGTTTCTAACTTCCCACCCCAATGAGTGGAAGCTTCATGCAATTGATAAGGTTGTTTTTGTTGTTCAAGAAGATATGCGGCGGTTAAACCCGCCATACCCCCACCCAAAATTTGAATCTCAGGCATTGTTTCCCAAAAAATTCATCAATTGGGCGAATTGGCATCTGAATTCTCACCCGCCGGTCTGCGTCTGCGCGGACGGTCTTCAGAGGCACGTGGCTCACCACCTTCTGCGGCACCTTTCTTTTTCTTGCGCATAGAACGGGCTTTTGTGATCAATTCTTTTTTCACTTCCCTTTCGATGCGTGGCAATTGAACGGCACGATTCATCCCAATGATGGGCTTCAATTTCACGGTATAGGTTTCCATCAATTGAACTTCCAATTTGCGCAAAGCGATGGCATCTTTGAAATACAATTCAGCTTCAGCATCGGTAAGTTCGTTGGGCTTTTTACCTTCCCATTTGTTGCGGAATCCGCGTTTCGCTTCGCGAAGTTTCAACTGATATTCGTCGTAAACCACGAAAAATTTCACTTTTTCTGCATCGTTCAAAGAAAGTCGTTCTACGAACAACGTTTCCCTGAATTTTCTCAATTCCTCCACTTTTGCAGCACGCAAACTATCCTTTCGCACTTCGTTTTGTGCATTTGCATTCGTTGCAAACAACATCAAAAAGCAAATAGAAAATATTTTTATCAATTTCATAGTGATTCTAAATCCAATTCTTCAAACAATTCATCTTCCATATCGAAGGTGGCCAAACCGTGATCTTCCAAATCTTGGAGCGCACGCTTGGTTTTCTCTGGCATCTCAGCCGCATCGATAATTGTATACACGTTGGGTTCTTTGTATTTCGGCATGGCCTCCATGATCAATGGCTCCACCAACTGCAATCCATCGGGGATTGTATCGGTTTGAGCGGGTTCATCGAGCGGAGTTTCAGGCACGGTGGCCTCATCCTGTTGCAAAACCACTTCCTCTTGATCCAATTTGGGTGGCTGAATGGCCGTCCAGATGAAATAGGCCGCTACAATGGCTGCCAAAGCCGCTGCTACGCCCAACCATCCGGGTGTTGCTGTTTCTTTTTGCCTACCCGCGATGGGGGCAAATGCCGTTGCGGGTGCTTCCAATGAAATGGGTTTCTCTTCAACCATTTTAGGGGCCGCAGATTCTTGCGCTACAGCCGCGGGTGCCACATCCAGTTTGGCTGGTGTTGGTGCGGGTTGATTTAAAGTGATATACGATTCCAATTCATCCAAACCCACTGATTCTGGCACGGCGTGAATCACCACAGGTTCTGTTACAACAGGAACGTCTGTCAATTCAACCACCGGCTGTGAAGTCACCAATTCCGATGCCGTTTCAACCAATTCCGTGGTTGATTCAATGGTTGATTCAATTTCGATTGACGCAGTAATCTCAACAGGGGCTACAGGCGTTTCGGTGCCATTTGTTAAAACTTCCACCGTTATTGGGGTGGTATCCACTACTGGAATTTCCACTCCATGACCATTGACTACAACATTCTCGGCAATTGGGCTCGCCACTAATGGGGTTTCTGCAACAGGATTTTCTGCAGAAGGTTGATTCAACAAATCTCCGTACGATACTTTTTTGATTTGTTGATCTAAGGGCGTTTCAAGGGCACTTTCCACCTCTGGTATCGCACCAAAGTTCACCCACTCAGGGTTTTCATTGGTTGTAAACGTCAATGGCGCAATTTCCACATTGCCCAATTCATCCAAATCCTTATTTATACCCACACTCTTTGATGTGATGGGATCTTGTTTTCTAGCTCGCTTTTGAACGCCAGTTGTATCGAGAGGAACAGAAACAGGTTGTGCAACGGGAACTGCCACCTTCGCTTCCGAAACCGTCGCCCCGCTCAACTGGGACATATCGATGCCCAATCGTTGCATCAAACGCGACTCCGACTCTTTAAAATAAGAATCTGGTGCTTTGTATGCCGGTCCAATTTTTTCGTTTTCTAAATCCATGTCAATTGCTGCTCTTTCTTAGATGTGATCAATATGAAAAGGTTTAACGCAATACATTCAAATAAATCTCCAATTTTTTCACTGCGTGATGGTATGACGCTTTCAGAGCCCCTTCGGAGGTGGAAGTGAGCAGGGCGATGTCTGCATAAGACAAATCCTCAAAATACCTTAGCGTAAAAACCAACTTCTGTTTAAACGGCAAAAAACACATGGCCTTTTGTAACTTGAGAGCAATCTCGTCGCCAGACAAATACAAATCTTCTGTGATCATTTCCGCCATCTCCGGCTGGGCTTCATCGAAATCAATGGTGGGCTTGCGTTTGCGAATCAAATTGATTGATTCATTGGTGGCAATCCTGTAAATCCATGTTCTCAGCAAACTTTCACCCTTGAACTGTGATGCATTTTGCCAAATTTTGATAAATGCATTCTGAACTGCGTCATCCGCATCGTCATGACTAACGAGCAAATTTCTGCAGTGATAATATATGGATCTCTGATACCTACGAACAATCTCAGCAAATATCTCCGGACCCACGCCCTCACGAAGCAACTCCTCAGAAAGTTCCTCCTCGGAACAATTCATAAGCCGCTGCGAATGGGTATGCAATGATGTTTGGTTGGGTTCGGTACTCATTCTCTTAATTATAGCAATATCAAAGTGCGAAATAGAAACAATTCTATGACATGACATAAATAATGCCCGAAAAGTTTAACACAAGTTATTCAACATTTTTATTTTTGTGATTCGTAAAGAAAAAAGCGAGAAACTCTTTGGAGTAAGACAAAAAATGTGTATTTTTGCACCCCAATTAGGATTAAAACCCATGAATTCAATCGTTAATAGCATCGCATCTGAGTACTTGAGAACAGACTTGCCAGAGTTTAAGGCAGGAGACCGTGTAACTGTACACTATAAAATTAAGGAAGGCGCGAAAGAGCGTATTCAGTTGTTCCAAGGTGATGTGATTCAACGTCGCAATGGAGGCATTGATGAAACCTTTACTGTTCGTAAAATCTCTAACGGCATTGGTGTTGAGCGTATCTTCCCAATGCACTCTCCTTTTATCGATAAAATTGAGGTAAACAGAAAAGGTCGTGTACGTCGTGCACGTATCTTCTACTTGCGCACCCAAATCGGTAAAGCAGCACGTATCAAAGAACTTCGTACAAGATAATTTCAAATTATACAGCATAAAAAAAGCCCAGCAATGCTGGGCTTTTTTTATGTCCAAACTTTCCTCAACCGCCCCATTTGTAAAAAACAGTGGCCCCCATCCCATTGTGATATACACCCGTTGGATAAAATATACTCTGTGTACCACCTTTCACCAACGAATTCACACTGTAATCCAAACCAATCCTCATGTGCCAATGCGCATCCACTGTCTTTCCCACACCCAAATGAATCATTAAACCATTTTTTCGAAAATCACTGGCAATCCCTGGATTATACCCTTGGGTTTCTTTCACTTCCAACACCCTAAACGCCCTCAAACCTGCGATCAAATCAACCGACCCCCATCCGCCCACGCTCAATGGACGAATGGCATTCAATTGTAATTCGATTTGCCGGCATCGTATGTGAAATTCATTCACCATGGTTTCCGCATTAAAAGCACGCCTACTACCCCGCTCTGCCAAGGCCATTTGCATTTCCAAAGCATTGATTCCTTTGCCATCCCAACGATATCCTGTACTCATCCCCACCTGAAACCCCAACTTATTGTATCCAGAGGCCTGATCCCCATCGATTTGCGACATCAAAACACCCAACATCGGTCGGGCATAAAAGCCCATCGGTTCGCCATCTGCGGCTTTTGAATTGGCCAATTTCGTGAAGGGGATCGCACCCATATTGGTAAACATTCCTCCAACAGCAAAAAGCAGCAACAATTTTCTCAATCCTCGGTGATTCATCGTTTAATTTGTAGCAATTTATCGCAAATCGCCGTGGCAGACAAGGAAAAGAAAATATTGATCATCGGCGCTGGCATAGCTGGAAGTACACTGGCCATGGAACTGGATGCTCGTGGGCATTCGGTAACGCTGTTCGATAATCAATTTGAACACAGCAGCAGTCGGGTTGCGGCCGGCTTACTCAACCCCATAGTACCTAAAGGCGTAAGAAAGACATGGCAATGCCACAATATTTTTCCGCATGTTTTTGATTACTACCAAGGCTGGGCAAATGCACTAAATGCAGATTTCATTCACGAGTATCGCTTTTTAAATATCCATGCCAATGCCAATGAAACCAGCGAATGGAACAAACGGATGGTGGAAACTCCAATGGCCGACTGGCTATCAACAGCAAATTTGGGGGAGCATGAACTCTTGCAACCACATACCTCGGCAACTTGGGTGCATCAGTGCGGGCGGCTGAACGTATCCTTGTTTTTGGATTGTGTAAAAACCTACTTTCAAGATAAAAACAGATTTATCCAAGGTGATTTTAACCACAAAGCTTTGGCAATCAACGATTCTAGCTTCAACTACTCGGTTAACACCCAATCAGAAAGCGATACGTCCTTTGATTGCATCGTCTTTTGTGAAGGCATAGGCATAATGAACAATCCTTTTTTCAATCATTTGTTTTTTGATCCTACAGGTGGCGACATTCTTACGGTTTATATACCCGAATTAAAGGATCAGCAGTGTATCATCAAACAAAAACAGTGGTTGCTACCCACAGGAGAACCTCACACATATTTGTTGGGGAGCAACTTTCACAAAAACAACTTGAGCACGGACCCAATGGAATCGGATGCCGCGTATTTACTACAACGTGCCAGAGAAATCACCCAATGTGAGGTTACATTAATCAAACACCAAAGAGGCGTAAGACCCACCGTACAGAACAGACGTCCATACTTGGGGAGTCATGCAGAACACAAAAACATGTATGTTTTTAACGGACTCGGCGCGAAAGGCAGCAGCTTATGCTCTTGGTTGTCACCCATGATGGCCAACCACATTCACAGCCAGGGTGCACTCAATGAAGAGGTCGATATTTCGCGATTTAACGCGACAATTGATCCAAAATAACCAAGAAATCGTCGGGCGAAGTAATCACCCTACAGTTACTAGGGATTTTCAAATCTCTGCGTTTAACCACTTGAGTGCCAGTTACCAATATTTGGGTATTCGGCCAGTTCCTGCTCAGGGTTTGAATGTACACTTGCACGGGCATGCTGGCATTGGCGTTTGTGATGGCGCAAAAAACCACATCCGGGTTGTGCAATTTGTAAATTTTATTTAGATCATCAAGGGGTGTAGATGTACCCAAGTAGGTCACTTTCTGACCTCGTGATCGCAGCATGTAAGAGGCAAACAACAAACTCAATTCATGATTTTCACCATTGGGTAAAAACAACAAGAACTTTTTGGCATTGGGGTGAGGCAATACATTGAGTTGGTCGATGGCAACAAACATCCTTTGTTTGATGATGTTGGTAATGAAATGTTCATGGGCCACATGGATACTTCCACTCAACCAAAGCACACCAATGTGTTGTAAAAATGGGAAAATGATGTTCACGGTGGTCTCTTCCATACCCAACTTCAGGATATTGATCGATAGTACCTTATTGAACTCTTTTTCATCGAAATCAAACATCGCGCTGCTCAGCGCCGAAAGCTGATGTTGATGACTGGAACTATTTTCAGAGATACTCAACGTTCTTCGTTGCACCTCGTCCCTACTCATTTCGGCGATTCTACTGATTTTATAACCATTGGCATTCAACATGGCTATGTTCATCATATACTTTAAATCGTCTTCCTCATAGTATCGAATGTTTGTATCCGTGCGCTTGGGCACCAACATACCATAGCGTTGTTCCCAAATTCTCAAAGTGTACGCCTTGATGCCGGTGATATTTTCGATATCTTTGATAAAATACTTATCGCGATAGTCTTTTTTAGACCTTTTCGCATCTGGTTTGTTATTACCAAGTACCTTCTCTGACAAATTAGACATTTATATGAAAATTATTATAACGGGCGGCTCTGGGCTTATTGGCGAAACCTTATCTCACCTACTTGAAGATAAAGGTCACGTTGTGTCACACCTACGCCGATTGCAGAGTAACAATCAAAGTGATAAAAAAGATTTAACATCGAAAAAAAATATTTTTTGGTCGAATCCGGAGATCTTAAATGGTGCCGATGCCGTATTTCATTTGGCTGGGGCCAACGTGGCCAAACCATGGACGAAGCGATACAAACAAGAAATTTTAAACAGCAGAACCGAAGGCACTTCCGCGCTGATTGACGCTTGTTTGGCCTGTGATAATCCGCCCAAACAGGTCATTTCTGCCAGTGGCATTGGCTATTACCCCGAATCCTTACACGTTGAGCTCAACGAAGACCATGCCATGGGCGATGCTTTCTTGGCCCAAGTATGCGTGGCTTGGGAAAAAAGTTTACAACGTCCTTTTCCCTTGCCTTTTCAGGTCAGCATCGTAAGAACTGGATTGGTGTTATCAAACAAAAGTAAAATCGTTCAGGCCGCACAGTCTCAATTCTTACTTTCCGGCATGGTTGGTTCTGTGGGAAGCCATGCAAACATATGGAGCTGGATACACATCCATGATTTGTGCAATTTGTACATCGCATTGGCTGAGCAAAAATTATCGCCCGGCACATACAACGGTGTATCACCCAACCCTTGTACCCAAGGCGAATTTGGAAAAGCGTATGAAAAGTTCCCATCACTGCATTTGCCTTGGTATTTAGCAGGATGGAAATTGCAATGGTGGATCGCCAAGGGCCTCAATCGTTTGATTCGAAAACTGAACATTCAACTGCGACCCATCATCCCTGCCTGGGTTATGAAATTTGCATGGGGCAAGCGCTCGGCCATCGCTTTAACCAATCAAAAAGTGACTACAAACAAAACATTAGATCAGGGTTTTTGTTACCAATATCCAACCATCGAAAGTGCATTGCAGCAACTGCAATCTCACCCCAAAGTCTAATGCAAAAAATAATTTACTTCTGGTTTCGCCGCGATTTGAGGCTAACCGACAACCATGGTTTGTATAGGGCCGTAGAATTGGCAAAAGCGCAGGGTGCACAAATTCAATGCGCCTTCATATTCGACCAAACCATTTTAGACAGACTCGAGAACAAGCGCGATGCGCGGGTGCAGTTTATTCATCAAGAAATTGCCAGCATCAAAGAACAGTTGCAGCATGTTGGTGGCGATTTGGCGGTTTGGTACGGACATCCCATCCAGATTTGGAAAAATCATTTGCAACAAAATCCGGGTTTGGCACTCATTTGCAACCACGATTATGAGCCATCGGCCATGGAACGCGACAAACAGGTTGAATCGATTTGTGCAGAGAATCGGATGGCATTTCACAGCTACAAGGACCATTGCATTTTTGAGAAATCGGAAGTAACCAAAGACGATGGAAAACCCTACACCGTTTTCACGCCGTATAGCCGAAAATGGAAATTGCACCTTGCCCAAAATCCCATTGAGCATTATGCTTCCTCGGAAGCGATCCATCACATCGCCCAAGTCACAGTTGAACAACGTTCACCCCTGCCCACATTGGCATTTATGGGATTTGAACCGTTCGATTATACTTACCCTGATAAAACCATCACCCAAACTTTGATCAAAGAGTACGATCAAAAAAGGAATTTCCCTTCGGTTCGTGGTACTAGCAGACTCGGTTTGCATTTTCGTTTTGGCACCATCAGTGTTCGCGAGAAGCTAACCAAGGCCTTATCGCTCAATGAAACTTTTGTGAATGAACTGATTTGGCGGGATTTTTATATGCAGATTTTGTGGCACTTTCCGCAAATTACCCATCAATCGTTCAAACCACAATACGATAAAATTCAGTGGCGCAATGATGAACAAGAGTTTGAGGCCTGGAAATCGGGCAATACGGGTTATCCCATTGTGGATGCGGGGATGCGGGAATTGAATGCCACGGGCTTCATGCACAACCGGGTTCGAATGATCGTGGCCAGTTTCCTTACCAAACACCTACTCATTGATTGGCGCTGGGGGGAGGCATACTTCGCTGAGAAATTGTTGGATTTTGAATTGGCGAGCAACAACGGGGGTTGGCAATGGGCCTCTGGATCGGGCGTTGATGCGGCACCCTACTTCAGGGTCTTCAATCCTACTTTGCAGATGGAGAAGTTTGATAAACGATTTGAGTACATAAAAAAATGGGTCCCGGAATTTGGAACCCATCAATATCAAAAACCCATGGTTGATCACGCTTTTGCCCGAAACCGATGTTTGGAGACGTATGGCTTGGCACTGAAAGGTGAATAACACACCTTAACCAAAGGGGTAAATCACTCTATTTTTTCAATTCTCCGCCGCTGGCAGCCAGCAAGTAACTCTTGATAAACGGCCAAATATCGCCATCCATCACATTGTTTACGTTGCTAGTTTCTTCACCCGTTCTCACGTCTTTCACCAATTTGTATGGATGAAACACGTAGTTACGAATTTGAGAACCCCACTCGATTTTCATTTTGCCATCCTCAATTTCTGCTCGGGCAGCATTTCTCTTGGCAATTTCGAGTTCATACAACCGCGATTTCAACATTTGCATGGCGCGCTCACGGTTACCCAATTGCGAACGATCTACCTGACAAACAACCACAATACCTGTAGGTGTGTGCGTTAATTGTACTTTGGTTTCTACTTTGTTCACGTTCTGTCCGCCTGCACCACCTGAACGGCTTGTATGCAATTCAACGTCTTGTGGCCTAATTTCGATTTCGATTGTATCATCCACCAAAGGATATACGTAAACACTCACGAAGGATGTATGTCGGCGAGCATTTGAATCAAATGGCGAAATACGCACCATTCGGTGTACACCGTTTTCACCTTTCAGGTATCCAAACGCAAAATCACCTTTGATTTCTAGCGATACACTTTTCACTCCGGCCACATCACCATCTTGTCGGTCCAGCTCCGTGATAGAAAACCCATTTTTCTCAGCCCACATCAAGTACATGCGCATCAACATTTGGGCCCAATCACAACTTTCCGTACCGCCAGCACCGGCATTGATTTCCAAAACACAGCCCAAGTGATCTTCTTCACTTTGCAACATGTTTTTGAACTCAAGGTCTTCCACCATTTGCATCAATTGTAGATATTGTTGATGCACTTCATCGGCTGTGGCTTCTCCCATTTCTTGGAATTCCACCATCACATCCAAATCGTCTATGGCACTGGTTATTTTCAGATAGGCATCTGTCCAGATTTTTTTGTCTTTGATTTTCTTCAGGTGCAACTCTGCCTTTTTCGGCTCATCCCAAAATTTGGGATCTAGGGTTTGCTCTTCTTCGTCGGCGATTTCCGCAAGTTTCCTATCGACGTCAAAGATACCTCCTCAAAGCCTCTGCACGGCCTTTTAAATCTTTAAATTGCTCTGTATTCACGGGTGCAAAGATA
>JACCDS011379892.1_pt1 | contig 36816 bp, 33 predicted proteins | sample 7446441 | NCBI WGS metagenome assembly JACCDS01 (sample SAMN15323445, study PRJNA562643) | freshwater metagenome | isolation source: river surface water | place: USA:Blue River Watershed | collected 2017-08-17
ACTCGGTGGCGTTGGCGCGGTTGTTTGCCTTGAGCGGGTTTGAGTTTGCGATGGCCCACGTGAATTTTGGGTTGAGGGGGAAGGAGAGCGATGCGGATGAGGCGTTTGTGCGGGCTTTGGGACAGGATTTGGGGGTTGAGGTATTTGTAGAGAAGGTGGATGTGGTGCAGTACCGGAAGCAGAACGGGGTGAGTGTGCAGATGGCGGCCCGCGAGCTGAGGTATGCTTTTTTTCACACGTTGATGCGAGAACAGGGCTTTGGTAAGTTGGCAACGGCACACCATGCAAACGACAATTTGGAACATTTTTTCGTCTATTTGTACCGCGGAAATACGGCCGTGGCTTGGCGTGGAATATGGACAGAACAGGGCGATGTATTTCGTCCTTTGTTGGGGTTTCTAAAGCGCGATTTGGCAGATTTTCTGTTGGTGAATGGTTGGGGATGGCGAGAGGATCGGAGCAATGCCAGCACGGGCTATTTGCGAAATAAGGTGAGGCATTTTTTACTGCCGGAAATGGATGATTTTGCCTTGGAATTTTATGATTTGAGTCAACGGCAACAAACGTTGAAGGGCGGCGAGGAACACCGAGAATCGCAAGTTTGGACATCGCACTGCAAGGAAATTCGAGGAGGTTGGTTCATTCCTGCATTGTATCGGCAGTCGGTGACACCTGAAATGCTGCTCGATCGAATGATGGGTATGGGATTTTCCAAGGCCATGGTTGAACAAGCGATGGCAACAAAGCAATCGGGTAAGTGGTTTGATGGGTCGCTTTGGCGATTGTGGGTGGGCCGGCATGGATGGATGGTATCGCCCAAAGACATGACGTCGCCAGGAGCCGTGGTGTTGATATGGAAAGACGGTACGACATTGAATTGGGGGGGATATCGCTTGTTCGTGCGCAAAGTTCTGAATGAGGATGAACAAGATATTTCTGGGGTGATTTCAGACATGGCTCGGGATTCGGATACATATTATTTTCACTCGGATGTAGATAAGAAAAGTTGGGTACTGCGTGGTTGGGTGAATGGCGATGAAATGACGGCTTTTGGCGGGGTTCAGAAGAAGTTAAGCGATTGGTTTGTTGATGACAAAATTGAGTCGTTTGTGAAGCCGTTTGTCCCGCTGGTGGTGGGTGCTGAGGGGGTGCTTTGTGCTGTGGGTGTTCGTAGGTCGGCCTTGCATCCTGTGCCCAATGATGCGCAGAGTTTCTGGGCCTTGTCGTGGGAGGTGCTATAGGTCCGCGAAAAATCGCTGCAATGTAGGATCAATCTTATACCTTTGTTTTTGAATGAAAGCGATCATCCCTTTGGCGGGTATAGGCAGTCGCCTCAAGCCCCACACACGTACACAGCCGAAATCGTTGATTCCTTTGGCGGGTAAGCCCATTTTAGGGCATATCATGGATCGCTTGGTTGAGGCCGGTGTAAATGATTTTGTGTTTGTCATTGGCTATTTGGGCGATCGCATTGAACAATACATCACGGAGAATTACGGACAGTATAAAAGCACGTTTGTGATACAGACATTGGGGCGTGGTATTGGACATGCGGTTTGGTTGGCGCGGGAGTCTTTTGCGGAAGGTGAGAGGATGCTGATTGTGTTGGGCGATACCATTTTTGAGGCGGATTTGGCTTCGGTGTTGGCGGCAGGCGGCAATGCATTGGGGGTCAAAAAGGTTGAAGATCCCAGACAATTTGGGGTGGCAGAGTTGGATGAGGCGGGGCTGATAGCGCGGTTGAGTGAGAAGCCCGTGATTCCGAAATCAAATTTGGCTTTGGTGGGTTTGTATGCGATTGAGGATACCCGGGCGTTGTTTGCGTGTTTGGAATACAATATTCAGAATGAGATCCGCACACAGAACGAGTATCATTTAACCGATGCGTTGCAATGCATGATTGCCCAGGGCGCCGCATTTAAGACGTTTGCGGTGGATTCGTGGTTTGATTGTGGCAAAAAAGACATCATTCTGCAAACCAACCGAAATTTATTGCGACAGGTAGACCAGCAGCAGTTTGCAGGTTTTAATAAGGGTAATATCATCATTCCGCCGGTGCACATTGCGGTGAGCGCGAAGGTGGAGAATAGCATTATCGGTCCGGATGTGAGCATTGGCGAAGGGGCGGTGATATCGCGGAGCGTTGTGAAAAATAGCATTATCGGACAGGGAGCAGAGTTGACGAATGCCATTTTGGAGGATTCGTTGGTGGGGAGTGATTCAGTGTTGGTGGGAGCGGCCTCGAGCCTCAACATTGGGGATAGTGCGGAGATTAACCTGAGAAATTCTTGAGGGTGAAGCTGAGGGTATCGGATATCGTTGGGGTTGTGGGCGCTGAAGTGCAGGGCGGTGGCGTGGGTTCGATTTCGAGTTCAGCAGAAATCACGTCCATGGTATTTGATGCGCGGAAGTTGTGGGGGTTGGATCCCAATGCTGCCATGTTTTTGGCATTAAAAGGTCGGAGAGATGGCCACGAATTTATTGGACAGGCCTATGGCTCTGGTGTTCGATATTTTTTGGTATCCCGTTTGGATGCAGGATGGTTGACATTGATGCCCAGTGCGATTTTTTTGGTCGTGGGCGATGTGTTGGCAGCGCTGCAGCAGTTGGCCGCATGGCACCGAAAGCATTTGACGGGGGTTGTGATGGGGATTACGGGGAGCAATGGCAAAACCATCGTAAAGGAATGGCTTTGGGAGTTGTTGCAGGGTGATTTTTCAGTAGGTAAGAGTCCGAGAAGTTATAATAGTGGGCTGGGTGTGGCGCTGAGTTTGTTGAATGTTTCGCCTGGTACGAATGTAGCGCTGTTGGAGGCGGGTATTTCGGCCCGGGGCGATATGAAGAAGTTGCAGTCGATGTTGCAGCCAAACATGGTCGTTCTAACGCATTTGGGCGAAGCACATGCAGAAGGCTTTGGATCTATGGCTGAAAAGGCGTCGGAGAAAGTCAGTTTGGCGTTGGGCGCAGATGTGGTGGTATATCCGTATGATCAGGAACCACTGCGGTCGGCGTTGGGTACTTTGCGGGCGCGGCAGCCGATGATGAAGATGATATCGTGGGGTTGGCAGGAGGGCGCGAATTTTCGCTTGGTGAAGGTAGAGGCTTTGGGAACATCGGGCATGCAGGCCATTGTGTTTGTGCATCGGGGTACAGAACATCGCTTTGAAATACCGTTTGCGGATCAAGCATCGGTGAGCAATGCCATGTCTTGTCTTTGTGCATTGGTGGCTTTGGAGCGATGGGATGAGGCACATTTGTTGCGTTTTAGGTCCTTGCCGAGGTTGGAGAATCGTTTGCAGTTCATGGCCGGTCGTTCGGGGAATTATGTACTAAACGACAGTTACTCCGCGGATTTGGAGAGTTTGGGCGTGGCATTGGATATGTTGAAGCGGCAATCACCCAATTTGCCATTATCCGTGGTTTTGGGAAGATTTGAGCAAACGGGTATGAATGAAGAGGCTTTGCGTTCGCGCTTGCTTGATGTGGTGAAGGGATACAGTGTGGGTGAGGTGATTTGGGTGGGTAAAGAATATTTGGGCATGGAGGGTTTGGTCTTTGAGGATACAGAGGCGTTGTTGGGGTCGGTTTGGTTGTCGGGGGTTAGTGGCAGGGCAATTTTGGTGAAAGGTTCGCGGAGCAGTGGGATGGAGCGGGTGGTATCGCGGTTGCAGGCGCGCTTGTTACAGACGCGGTTGGAGATACATTTGGGTGCGTTGAAGCACAATTATTTGCATTTCAAACGATTGGCAGGCGAGGGAAAGAAGGTGATGTGTATGGTGAAAGCATTCGGTTATGGCAGTGGGAGTTTTGAGTCGGCCAGCGCCTTGCAGGCGCTGGCCGTAGACTATTTGGGCGTGGCCTATGTGGACGAGGGGATTGCGTTGCGGAATGCGGGCATCACAGTACCGATCATGGTGATGAATGTGGATGCAGGGGCAGCATGGCAATTACAAGAATATGGGTTGGAACCGGTGGTGTTCAGTTTGGAATCGCTTCGGGGGTTGATGGCATCAGGTGTAGCGGGGTTGAAGTTGCATGTAGAGATAGATACGGGTATGCACCGATTGGGGTTTGCCGCTTCAGAAATGAGGGATGTGGCGGAGTTACTTCGTGGATCGTCGTTTGTGGTGGCCTCGGTTTTCAGCCACTTGGCCGCGAGCGAGGACGGGGATTCAGATGCGTTTACGCAAAAGCAAATGAATGTATTTTCAGAAGCCGCGAGCGCATTGGAAGAAGGATTGGGATACAATGTCTTAAAGCACATCGAGAACACGGGAGGTATATTGCGTTTCGGCGATGCGCGTTTTGATATGGTGAGATTGGGGATTGGTTTGTATGGTGTGGATCCGCGTGGAGAAATTGGTGCAGGATTAGAACCAGTGACACGTTGGGTTAGTACCATTTCACAGGTACAGCGTGTGAAAGCGGGCGAGGGCGTGGGTTATGGGATGCACGGGGTGAGCGATCGCGACCGGGAGATTGCGGTGATTGCGGCAGGGTATGCGGATGGGCTGTGGCGGGCAGATGGACAGTCGCGCTCGGGTGTGTGGGTGAAGGGTGTTGAGGCGCCATTTGTTGGGAACATTTGCATGGACATGGCCATGGTGGATGTAACGGGGTTGGGGTGTGTGGCTGGCGACGAGGTGGAGTTGTTTGGGGCGCATTTGCGGGTGGAGACAGTGGCCTCAAGACGGGGCACCATTCCTTACGAGGTCCTTACCTCCGTGAGCCAGCGTGTAGCGCGGGTTTATTTGGAGGAGTGATTAAAGCACTTTTGAAGAAAATGCATTTTTGAGACCGGTGTGCTGGGTGATATCAACTTTGATAGAGCCTACATAGATCTGGCCTTCGATACGCACTGGGATGTGGTTGGCATCATCGGTAACCCAAACGGTGAGGGCATCGGCATGCTTGAAGACACGGTCTACAACCAATTTGGGTTTGATTTTGATGCAGCGAATTTTGCCGAGGTCGGTTTTGATCACTTCTTTGCCCTTGTAAGTGATGGGTAAACTATATACTTTGTTGTCGATGTACACATCCACGGGAAACTGCTTTCCGATGGTGGCATTGGTATAATCGAGGTTTCTTAGGTAGTAAATGGCCGAGGCGATGTCTTGGGTGTATTGGGGGATGGCGAGTTCACCTTGTTTGTTGCGCAGTTTGCGGTTGTCGTGATCATAAATCGCCACATCTTGGTGGAAATAATTGTTTTCCCTTACGGTTTTTGCATACCTCAATGGCGCTTGAGATTCTTGGTCGACCCAGCTTTCAAATTTGTCGCGGACTTTATAGGCCCAATCAAAGCTCTTGACTGTTTCGCCTTCAACACGCAGGTTGTAGGCGGTTTTTCCGTTGATAATGGTTGGGTTGGGGTTGACAAACATGGAAACAACGCCGGCATTGATGGCACCATAGTGAATGCGGTACTTGAGGGTTTCACCAGGTTGATAGGCAAGGTTGTTGATTTTTCTACCGAGCACTACATTCATGGCTTGTTTGTAGGAGGGCAGGGTGGTTAAAAATATGATGGCAGCGAAGGCGAGGGTCAATGACTTTTTCATATTTTTTGGTTTTAGTTGTGCTTATAGACACGCTTTGTTGGCAAATCCCCCAAAACTGTGCCAGCCTTTTGCGATTTTTGTAACAGAATGATAAAACGGCTTACAGAATTTTCAAAATCAAGTGGTTGTGGGTGTAAAATCCAGCCAGCGGTGCTACAAGAGATGTTACATGGGATGACGCTGCAGGCGGGGGCCACGCCAGGCTTGGTGCACGGAAATGCTGGGGGCGATGATTGTTCGGTGTTTGATTTGGGCAATGGACAGTACTTATTGCAGACAGTAGATTTTTTCACGCCCCTGTTGGATGACGCCTACGATTTTGGTCGGGCAGCCGCTGCCAATGCGCTGAGTGATATTTGGGCGATGGGTGGCAGACCGGTGATGGCGAATGCGGTGATGGGGTGGCCGGTGGAGGTGCTGGGTGTGGAGGTTGCACGGAAGGTGATGGAGGGGGCGATGCAAGTTTGTGAGGCGTCAGGAGTGGCATTGGCTGGTGGCCATACGATAGAGTTACAGGAGCCCATTTTTGGACTGAGTGTAACGGGCTTGGTGCAGCGTGAGCAATTGAAAACGAACGCGGGTGCAAGGGTGGGTGATCGTTTGATATTGACCAAATCGTTGGGTGTGGGTATGTTGGCGGCCGCGCTGAAGCGCGGCCTTGGTACCGCGGTGGATTTGGCCGCACTCACAGAGAGTCTCACGCAAACCAATGCCGTGGGAGAGGCTTTGGGCAAAATTGTGGGCGTTCATGCAATGACAGATGTAACTGGCTTTGGCCTCTGCGGTCATTTGCTAGAATTGTGCAGGGCCAGCGGGGTTGGAGCGAGGGTAACGGCGTCGGCGTTGCCAAAAATTGCGGAGGCAGAAGTTTGGGCGGGGTCATACGTGCTGCCCGACAATGCGATGCGGAATTGGAATGCATTTGAGGGGGAGGTAGTGATGGGGGATGCGGGTGCGTTTGCTTGGTTGGTGGATCCTCAGACGAGTGGTGGGCTTTTGATATCGGTGGCTGAGGATGCGATTGCTGCGGTTGAGGCCGCGCTTCGCGCGGCCTCAACCGCATACAAAATTATCGGCGAAACCGTGGATCCCGCGTCACTCCCCGCTGGGAAATTGATTGCTATTGATTAAAGAATCCTCCAAAAAAGAAAACATCGCCCAGGAAAGTCCCAAGCGATGTTCTGAAGTGAATTGGTTAAGTGAATATCGAACCCCTGTTGGGTCAATGAATTATGCTCTGTAAAGCACAGCCTTGGTGGCGTCGATGATCTTCTTTACACTGGGTAAAAAGGCTTCCACGAAGGTAGGTGCGTAAGGCAATGGGGTATCTTGTGTGGTGACGCGATGGATGGGTGCATCCAAGTAATCGAAAGCCCTGCGCTGAACGATGTGACTCAATTCTGAGCTGATGCTCGCCAAGGGCCAAGCCTCTTCCACGATTACCAAGCGATTGGTTTTCTTCACACTTTCGATGATGGTGTCGTAATCGATCGGACGTACGGTGCGCAAATCAATCAGTTCCGCACTGATTCCATCTTTCGCTAACTCAGCAACTGCCTCGTGACAGCGCAACATCATTTTGCCGAAGCTCACGATGGTGACGTCGCTACCCGAAGTAACCACATCGGCCTTTCCAATTGGAATCAAGTATTCTTCAGAGGGAACCATCCCCTTGAATCCGTACATCTGCTCACTTTCCATGAAAACCACGGGGTTGTTGTCGCGAATGGCACTCTTCAATAAACCTTTGGCATCGGCAGGATTGCTTGGAACCACCACTTTCAAACCAGGGGTATTGGCATACCAATTCTCAAATGCTTGGGAGTGCTGTTGTGCCAATTGGCCGGCGCTACCGGTTGGACCGCGGAATACAATCGGACAGGTATACTGACCATTGCTCATGGAGTTGATTTTCGCTGCAGAGTTGATTACTTGGTCGATGGCAACCAGTGAAAAGTTGAAGGTCATGAATTCACAAATCGGACGCAAGCCGTTCATGGCTGCTCCTACAGCGATACCCGCAAAACCCAATTCAGCGATGGGGGTGTCGATCACGCGCTTTTCACCAAACTCAGCCAACATTCCCTGGCTCACTTTGTATGCACCGTTGTATTCTGCAACTTCTTCACCCAACAAGAATACGCTCTCATCAAGGCGCATTTCTTCCTGCATGGCTTCGCGCAAGGCTTCTCTGAAGGCAATTTCTCTCATGATTTTCTAATAAAAGGACCACAAAATTAAGGGTTTTGGTCGGAAAGTACATTTCAACTTTGCAATCAGATTTGGAATTTAAATGGTATTACATACTTTCGTTTTGCTAAACTAAACAGAAATGAAAAATTTGATGACTCACAAATTGGGATTGGCATTCACAGGAATGGCACTTTTCCTCGCATCATGTGGTTCGAATGCCACGATTACAAAAAGATATCACAACCGAGGATTTAACATTGCTTGGGGCGGTGGTTCATCTACTGATGGAAAAAACGACAGACCCGCAACAAAGCGAGTAAAACCAAAATCTTCGGAAACTTTCAGCGAGAAAATCACCGCGGAATCCGTTCAAGAAAATAGCAAACCCATCAATTTCGTGGCGATTTCGGCGAATGTCGATGTCGCCAAAGGAGTTGCACCACAAAAAATGGAACCATTGAAGATGGGCTCAAATGTTTTGAAAACAACGGTTGCCAACGCCAAATTACCATCAATCATCAAACCGAAATTGTCTAAACAAGTAGCGGTTAAAAACAGCCCATCAAAAGGTGATCCACGCGACGGTAAGAGTAGGAATGTGGCAATGATTTATTGTTTTGTATTGGGAGTGTTGGGAATTCACAGGTTCTATTTGGGATACACTTCAATAGGTTTGGTTTTATGTATCATTGGTACTGTGTCGTTACTGTTGAATTTAAATACCCTTTTAGGATTATTGTTCATTTGGTCAGTCATTGACTTTGTCAGAATTTTGACATACGATTTAGAGCCCAAAGACAGCTATTACAGGGATGGCGAATTGTTTGATCGTTAAAGCCACTTGATCGACGGTTTGTAAATCAAAATCTTGTTTGCGCACTTAGTTTAATCTCCGACTCAGCACGCCATCGATCAGTGCGAACAATTGTCTGGGACCGAGTTTGCGCCATGCCACTTCATCAAGCTCTCCCCCGAAATTGAGGTAGTAATCGATGCGTTCTCTGCGGAACTCATCGACCACGTGTACACGGAAGTTGAGCATCGCGATCCAGCCGTCTTCTACATCCTGAAACCACTCTTCGTAGTAGGAGTCGTCGGAGGCGTGAAAGTTGAGTACATTTTCGCCGATCAAAATGAATTTGTTGATGCCCTCTTGCGACAATATTTCTAGTACTTCGCGTTTGAGCTGCATGATGTCGTTGTACAGTGCATCATTCCATTCCCCTATCATTTCGATGATGGCAAACCCTTCTTGATAGTCGGCAAACAGGATTTTGATATAGAGGGTATTCGACCCAAAATGGTCCCACTGGGGATGGATGTAATAGTTGTAAACGGTTTTGTCGAAGTAGAATTCGTTGTATTCCCGATTGAAAAAGGGTGATCGCTCGTCGGCCGCAGCGGAGTACAAGTTGATCCAAGCGAAATGCGGTTCGAGGTCGTGCACGGTGCAAAGATAGCATGGTCTGTTTGTTTAATTCTTACCTTCGCGATGCGATGCGCGCTGCTTTTGTCAAAAATTTGTTGTGGTTACAGCTATTGAACTGGCTGGTGAAACCACTATGGATATTGTGGATTGAGCGTGAAATTCAGCTGCGGATGGGCGATGCGTGGTATGGTGTTTACACTTTACACTTTAATTTAGTACTCTTGTTTGCAGTGCTATTGGACGCCGGGTTAAACAGTTATGTTTCTCGGGAAATTGCAGCTCACGGACGGTTGGCCCACCCAAAAAGAATGTTCTTCCTGCGGTTGGGTCTCGGGATTGTTTATGTGATTTTGATATTGTTAGTGGCTCAGGTGCAATCTGGGATTCAAGGACAATTTTTATTGTATGCGTTGCTAAACCAAGTGCTGGCGTCGGTGGTATTGATGTTAAGGTCGGTGTTGCAGGGTAAACAGCGGTTTGTTTCGGATAGTTGGTTAAGCGTGATGGATAGAATTGTGGCGTTAGCGATTTGCACTTGGATGTTGCGCGTTTATACAACCGATATGTTTGCCAGCGAAGGCGGAGTTTTGATGTTCCAATTGGCACAATTCTTTGGCTATTCAATGGCTTTATTGGTGGGACTGGTGTTGGTGTTTTGGGGTGGTAAGTCTGCTCTAGAAACGGTCCAATCGGTAGAGGATTCCGATTTGTCCTCAACGGTTCGTACAAGGGGTGTTTCGCAAAAAAATCCCCCGTCAAAATCAATTGGTGACTGGAGTAAGGAAGTGGTTTGGTTTGGGGTAATGGCATTGGCGATGAGCTTGTTCACCCGCATTGATGTGCAGATGATACAGCGCTATGCGGGTTCTGCATTGTCTGATCTCCCCGGTGTGGATGGGTTAAAATTGGTAGCAGAGGCAGGGTATCGCGAGATTGGGGTCTATGCCAAAGGGTATCGATTGTTGGACGCAGCCTTAATTTTTAGCACATTGTTGAGTACACAATTATTGCCATTGCTGAGCCGTCGATTATCGGCGGGCGAAGACAATCATGCGGTCTTGGGACTTGGTTTTCGTTTGGTATTCATGGTTTCGGTGGGTGTTGCAAGTGCGGCCTGGTTTTATGGTGACTTTTTGATGAATTGGTTGTATCACGGACAAATGCAGTTGGGCGCGGTGACCGAGGCGGGTGGGGTTGAGGTTTTGCGCACGATGGTTTATGCACCTGAAATCATGAATGTTTCAATGATTTTTAAGGTACTCATGCTCGCATTTGTACCGATGTCTTTGGTCCATGTTTTCGGTACCTATGTAACGGCGGCGGGTCAGATGCGCTGGTTGGCACAACTTGCACTGTTGTGTGTGGTCATTAATGTGGCGTTCAATTATTTCGAGATTCCAAAAGCTGGCGCATTGGCCGCCGCCGTTGGATGCCTACTAACCCAATGGGTATTTGCATTCTCCTGCATTTGGAAAACCCATCGGATGGGCGGTTATGTTTGGAACTGGAAACAGGCAGATGGCGTGTTTTTGACAATCCTCGGGGGTATATTTTGTTTCGGATTGGTTAAATTGGGGATTCAACTTGAAGGATTTTTGGGACTAATGATTGCTGGTGTCGCCTATGTAATTGCTGTCGGCTTTTATCTCTTCCATGACGAGTTCAAAGCGCGATTTATCGAGAAAAAATCTTCTGTCTGATCTTCCAACAAGGTTCACGAGATTGAATGGTATTCCATTATGGCTCGAGAAGTTTCACAATTCAATGAATCTTTAAGCGTACAAAGGGAATCCCTTCATTAAATCCATGACCCGGATTTTGACTTCTCCCAAAACTGTATCATTGGCGTAGTGTGTGAGCGCAGTATCAATCAATTCAGCGATTAATGGCATTTGGTCTGCTTTGAGTCCGCGCGAGGTAATCGCCGGAGTGCCAAGACGGATACCTGAGGTAACAAATGGACTCCTGGTCTCAAATGGCACGGCGTTTTTGTTGATGGTGATGTGACACTTTACCAAAGTGTCCTCGGCCATTTTGCCTGTAAGTATATCGCTCTTAGACCGCAGATCAATGAGCATCATGTGATTCTCTGTATCGCCGGAAATAACTGAATAACCTCTTTCGACCATGGCTTTGGCGAGGGCTTGGGCATTGCTCATGACATGTTTGCAATATTCAGCGAACTCATCAGTGAGTGCTTCTCCAAATGCAACGGCTTTGGCGGCGATGACGTGTTCTAATGGACCGCCTTGGGTACCCGGGAAGACGGCACCATCGAGAATAGCACTCATCATTTTAATATCCCCTTTGGGTGTAGTTAAACCCCAAGGATTGGGGAAGTCTGTACCCATCATAATTACGCCACCACGGGGTCCGCGAAGGGTTTTGTGGGTAGTGGATGTAACGATATGACAGTGGGGAATGGGGTTGTTGAGGAATCCTTTGGCGATGAGGCCAGCGGGGTGTGAAATATCAGCCAACAACAAAGCGCCAACCTCATCTGCGATGCTGCGCAATTTTGCGTAATCCCAATCGCGGCTGTAGCTACTTGCACCACAAATAAGAAGTTTTGGTTGTTCTTTTCTGGCGATTTCTGCCACATTATCCCAATCAATGAGGCCGGTTTCTTTGGATACACCGTAAAAGCTTGGGGTGTAGAGTTTACCCGAGAAGTTCACTGTGCTTCCATGGGTTAAATGTCCGCCGTGGCTCAGGTCAAACCCAAGAATTTTATCTCCAGGTTTTAGGACACCCAACATCACTGCTGCATTGGCCTGAGCGCCCGAATGGGGTTGAACATTTGCCCATGCACATCCAAATAGCTCCTTCAATCGGTCAATGGCCAGTTGTTCCACTTGGTCAACAACCTCACAACCACCATAATAACGCTTGCCTGGAAGTCCTTCCGCATATTTATTCGCAAGCACAGAACCTGTTGCCTCCAGGACTTGCCGACTCACAAAATTCTCACTGGCAATGAGTTCAATGCCGAGCTGCTGTCGCTCTAGTTCGAGTTGAATAAGGTTAAAAACTTGGGTATCTCGCTGCATGGTTTTCCAAAGGTACAATCTTCATTTGGGCGCTCACAATCTTCGAAAAAAAAAACTTGGACTCTTTTGTGGATTTGCAATTTTTACCAAAGGGTAACGGGGTTTCCGATGAAAATGTTGAAATTCGCCCTACAAACTCATGAATTTGAACAAGCATTTTTTGAAACAGGCAGGGTTATTTCTGCTATTTGTGATTGGATTTTGGTTTATCACCCTTTGGTATTTGGCACCACCCTCGGAAGGAATGGTCCTGAAACAAGGCGATATGCAACAAGTGCGTTTGATGCGCTATGCCGCAGAACAAGTGAAGGAGACAACTGGGACATTGCCCCAATGGAATGATCGTTTGTTTTCGGGTATGCCGGGCAGTTTGATTACGGGCATTGAACAGGGCAGTTTGTTGTTGAAATACAAAGTAATTGAACTTTTCGGCCTGGTGAAGTCACCTTTCAATTTCCTGTTTGTGGCCATGTTGAGCATGTTTGTATTACTTCTCTCTGTGAAGGTTGACAAATGGTTGGCAGCGGCGGGCGCTATTGGGTATGCTTTCATGACGTTTAGTATTTCGAGTTATGAAGCCGGACATATTACGAAGGTATTGGCGATGGGTGCCATGCCCGGTGTGATTGGTGGATTGGCGTTATTGAGTCAACGTCGATATTTATTGGGTGCTGCCGTGACTGCATTGTTCTTTGGAATGGTTGTAAACTATTTCCACTATCAGATTGCCTATTATGCTGGCATCATGGTGGGCTTATACTTTTTGGTTGAATTAATCTCTGCCATTCGTTCCAAAGATTTTAAACATTTGGCCATGTCATCGGGCATTGCCATTGTGGCGATGGGCTTGGCGGTCTTGACCTGTGTGGGCAAATTGGCGGATACGAATGATTATGCGAAGGCAACCATGCGTGGAGGTTCGGCTGTTGCAGAAGCAACCGGTGCAAAAGGTGCCCAAGTAGGAAAAAAAGGACTGGATATGGATTACGCATTCTCTTGGAGTTATGGCGTAGACGAGACATTTACTTTGTTGGTACCTGGTTTTAAAGGGGGTAGTTCCAATGAGCCTGTAAGCGATGTAGATTTTGGCGACACACGATTGCCGCTGTACTTTGGTGAATTGCAGTTTACAAGCGGTCCTGTTTATTTGGGCGCGACCCTGGTTTTCTTGTTTGTTTTTGGTTTGATGTTGGCCTTTGTTTGGAAAAAAGACAAGCCAATGGATTCCGATGCGCAACTCAATTTCAATTGGGCCATCTTTGGTTTGGTGACCTTTTTGGTGTCCGTGATTTTGGGCTGGGGAAGACACTTTTTCATCAACGAATTTCTGTTTGAGAACCTACCCTATTACAATAAGTTTCGGACACCGATGATGGCATTGGTTATCGCACAAGTTGTGGTTCCAATGATTGGTATTTTGGGCTTGTATCGCTTTATAACCCTGGTTCAGGGCGATGGTTTGAGCGAAATGGCTCAGAAGAAGGTATTTAAAAATACTTTGATTTTGGCGGGAGTGCTTGTGGGTGCAGTTGTGTTGTTGACCATGGCCACTGATTTTGCTTCTCCTGAGACGGATAAGCGAATCGCGGAACAAGGTGGCATGGAGACGGTGAACAAGATCAAGGAGTTGCGGAGCAAGCTGGTGTGGGATGATATTTTCCGTAGCATCATGTTCATCGTAGCTTTGGTGGGGTTGGTATATGTTGCATTAAAAAAGCAGGCCAGTACCTTGGTTGCAGGCGCCGTGATGATTTTGCTTGTGGGCTTCGATATGATTGGTATCAGCAAGCGCTACCTTACTGATGATAATTGGGAAGACAAGGAAACGGAAGAAGCCATTTTACCCTCGGTAATTGATAATCAGATTATTGCCAATAACAAGGATGGTAAACGCGTGATCGATTATCGCGGTGGCATCAATGGAGCCTTTAACGACAACAGGGCTGGCGCTTTCCACCGCAACGTAGGGGGTTACCATCCGGCCAAGATGAGTCGCTATCAAGATGTTATGTCGTATTGCATTGGTTCTTCCAGTCCAACAGGGTCCGGTGATCTAATGAATAACCATGCATTGGATATGTTGAATTGTGGTTTCATCATGGGTATTTCACAAGACGGAAAATCAGAAATTGTCGTACCAAGAATGACGGCTTTGGGACACGCTTGGTTCGTGGATTCTGTGGATGAGGCGGCTACAGCGAAGGACGCACTGAACATGATTAATACCTTGAATTTACGGAAGCATGCGGTGATTGAGGGGTCGGATTACAAGGCGGGAGCCCCAACGGGATTTGCTTTGGGCGCCCGGAATTTTGCGACAGATTCATCGTCATCAGTGAAGCGGTTGTTTTATAGCAACGATAGCATTGCATACGAGAGCAACAACACCCAAGCGGGTTTGGCTGTATTTAGCGAAATTTATTACAACGAGAAGAACGGTGCTTGGAAGGCCTACATCGATGGGAAGGAAGCCAAGGCGTTGCGTGTAAATTATGTTTTGCGAGGATTGGAAATTCCAGCAGGCAAGCATGCAGTAACGTGGGTGTATGAGCCCACGGATCGCAGTACGATGGTAAACATTGAATGGGCGTCATCCGCATTGATCTTGTTGTTGGTTGGTGGAAGCCTCGTGCAGTTGATGTTAAAGAAAGATGAATTGGAGGGGTAATTCTTCGTTGAGAACCTATTATTCAATTGATCAAAATCTTTCGAACCCTATACTGATAGCATTGCCATCGACCTTCTTTTTGAAAATCAATTTGGTCTTAAGGTAATTTGAATCAACAACACAACCACATTGCAGAATCAACCGCTGATATCGATCATTACCATCCACTACAATCACGGGGTGGGTCTGAGACGAACCGTAGATTCTATATTGTCGCAAACCGAAAAGAAAGCCTTCGAATGGATCGTCATTGATGGCGGCAGTACAGATGGCTCTGTGGAGTATTTGAATGGACATTCGGAGGATATCAATATTTTGGTATCCGAAAAAGACGGGGGCATATACGATGCCATGAACAAAGGTTTGGGTAAGGCGCAGGGTAACTATGTTTGGTTTGTGAATGCGGGAGATGCCCTACACGATCCGGATGTTGTTAAGAAAGTGGTTGAGGCGGTTCACGCGTTTAAAAATAACCATTCCGGTGCTTTGCCAGATGTGATTTTTGGCGATACGATGTTCATTGATGCCTATGGCAATTCCATCGGATTAATATCGCAACTCAAGCCACAGCCGTTTCCCAAAAAATTGGATAAAAACAGCTTTCGATTTGGGATGAATGTATGTCACCAAAGTGTATTGGTCAAGCGCGACATTGCACCACGGTACGACGAAACTTATCGTTTGGCCGCTGATGTGGATTGGATGATCACGGTGTTGAATTTGATGCAAGGAGAATCAATGCGTATGGAGTGCATACTAAGCAGTTTTGAAACAGGTGGGAGCAGTTACCAGCATACAAAAAAAGCATGGAAAGAGCGCTATGATGTGTTAAGCAAACACTATGGTGTAATTCCAAATTTTCTTGCACATGGGTGGATCCTGTTTCGACGTTTGCTCTTTAATTTGAACTTGTTGGGTAAACAAAACACGGCGGGGCTATCGACTTCGCGATAAATGACTAAGCAAAGATGAGTAATACATCCAGGGTAGATAAAGCACTGTTTGAGGCTGAACATTATTTGGGTAAGCCGGCGGACACGGATGATTTGTTGGTTCAACGCAGGATTGCTTTGGTGGAGGCCTATCCCGGATTTTTGGGTGGAGATCTCGATCTAGTAGAAATTGGTTGTGGCAATGGAAATACCGCTGTACCGATGGCCAAACATTTCAAATTGGTCAAAGGGTTGGAATATGCTTCGGTGCACCAAGAGGAATTCGACGCGTTGAAGGCGAGTCAGGGTGCGAACAATGCGGAATTTGGGGTTTGGGATATCATGTCTAAACCCTTTGAGCCGGTGGCGGATCGATTGATCAGCTTTGAGGTGATTGAACACCTACCCACGGAAGAGGGTGTAGCCAATTATGCCAAGAGTTTGAAAATTGGTGGCGTGGCGGCCATTTCAGTTCCCAACAAATGGTGGATTTTTGAGACCCACGGAGCCAAATTGCCACTGTTGCCATGGAATAGGGTGCCCTTTTTTAGTTGGTTGCCCAGACCCTTGCACGAGCGCTGGGCCCATGCGCGGATTTATACGAAACAACGCATTTGTTTGCTTTTGGAAAAACACGGATTTGAAATTGAGAAGATCGAGTACGTGATGGCGCCCATGGATGTCATCAAATGGAAACCACTGCGGAATCTTTTGCGCAGGTGGGTTTTTAATAGCCATACAACGAAAATTCCATTCAAGGCCGTAAGCATTTTGGTATTTTGCAAACGCACACGATAGCAAATAGGATTAAATACAAAGCAATATGAAAAAAACGATTATACTCTTTTTGGGTTTGGCTTTAGGGGCACAAGCCTATGGACAGAAACAGCCCAACAAACATTGGTATCATGCAGAGCCCACCAAGAAAAACATGGGGATCTCTTTGGACAAAGCGTATGCCAGTGAGGCAGCAAAGTTACCCTCGAAGACCATCGTTGTAGCAGTCATTGATGGGGGTGTTGATATTGTTCACCCCGACTTGAAGGATGTTATTTGGCACAACAAAGGGGAGATTCCTTTCAATAATATCGATGATGATCATAATGGATATGTAGATGATACAGTGGGATGGAATTTCATTGGGGGCAAAGACGGCAGAATGGTGCAGTACGATCATTTGGAAAAAGTGCGTTTGTACATGAAGTACAAGGAGCAGTTCAAAAATGTAACCGCAGAGGAAGTGAATAACAATCCGGAATATGTTGCATACCATACAATGAAGGTAGAGATTGAAGGCACAATTGTTTCTGCCAATACGCAGTATAATCTTTACAATGAGTTTATCAAATCATTGGATGAATATGCGAAGTTGACTGGCAAGGAAGCACCAACAGAGAAGGAGATTTTGGCCATCAATGTAATTGAGTCTGAAATCAAGAGGAGAAATCAACTTGCCTCAATTGTGAAGCGAATAGGATTTGCCAATTTCAAGACGGCATTGAATGAAATGATTCACAGTTTGGAACCCCAGGTAAAATATCAATACAACTTGGATTACAATCCCCGCGAAATTGTGGGTGATAATTATAACGATCCCCATGAATTTGGCTATGGCAATAACAATGTTGCGGGTCCGGATGCCGCACATGGCTCACATGTAGCTGGTATTATTGCGGCAAGTCGCGGCAATGGCATCGGTTTGGATGGAGTGGCTGATAATGTAAAAATCATGGCAATCCGCGTAGTACCTGATGGTGACGAGCGTGACAAAGATGTCGCGAATGGCATTCGGTATGCCGTTGATAATGGTGCAAACATCATCAACATGAGTTTTGGCAAGGGCTATAAGTGGGACAAGGACGTCGTGAATGAGGCAGTTTTGTATGCACAAGATCACAATGTCTTGTTGGTGCATGCAGCGGGTAATAGTTCCCAGGATAACGACATCACGCCCAACTATCCCAACGATTCATTGGGTGGTGGAGTCGTTGCCAACAATTGGATTGAAGTGGGTGCGTCCCAGCCGTTGAAAAAGAAATTGGCCACGGATTTCAGTAATTATGGTCAGCGTAATGTGGATGTATTTGCACCCGGACAAAGTATTTACAGCACCATTCCGAACAATGGATATGCATACTTCAATGGTACAAGTATGGCATCGCCTGTTTGTGCTGGTGTATGTGCATTGATCTGGAGCAGAAACCCTTCATTGACCGCGAAAGATGTGAAAATGATCGTTGAAGCCTCTGTGAATATCTACACACACAAGGTGATTTTGCCGGGTACCAAGAAAACCAAGGTGGCTTTCCCTCAGTTGAGCAACACGGGTGGATTGATCAATGCGGAGCGCGCGTTGAAAATGGCTACTTTGCCTTTGTTGAAGAAGTAATAGAGTTTGACGAAGTAACAGATTCTGTTGGTTCCTGGGTTCAGCGCTGACAAAAGGCGGCGAGTTCGCGATAAAATTTGGCTACGGGGAATCCCATGACGTTGTAAAAACAACCTTGGATTCCCTTGACGCCCACATACCCCATCCAATCCTGTACACCGTAGGATCCGGCTTTGTCGAACGGTTGGTACTGTTCTACATAATGGGCAATTTCCGCATCACTCAGGGCGTGGAAAGTAACATCGGTGCGATCGTAAAACGCATGAAGTTGCTCATCTGTGCGCAGACAGACCCCAGTGAAAACACTGTGGGTTTGGTTGCTAAGTGTGCGCAACATGGCGTGGGCTTCCTCTACAGATTGGGGTTTGTTGAGCACTTGTCCGTTGATGTAAACGATGGTGTCGGCCGTGACCAGCACATTTTCACCAATGGGAGATTGGTGGTGCATGGATTTGTGTTTGGCCAGAAACTGACAGATTTCTTCGGGCGGTAAGGAAGGCGGAAAGTCTTCGTCAGCTTCGATAGCAACATAATCAAATTGAAAACCTGCATCGCGCAACAGTTGATGTCGGCGTGGTGATTTGGAAGCGAGCAACAAGTTGGGAAATGTTTGTAATTTAGAGGATTGGGGAATGTTCATGCACAGGATGGGTTTATCAATACAAAGGTATTGCGGGGAGTTGTTAGATACATGGAAATCTGTGGCGAGGGTTGAGCAGTGTTTTTGTGCAAAATGGGTGGGAATGCCTAACTTTGCGGTTAGATGAAACAAATTGCAGTGATTGGCGGTGGCACCATGGGAAATGGTATCGCCCACGTTTTTGCCCAGTGTGGTTATGCGGTAAATTTGATTGATGTGAAGCAGGAAATGCTTGACAAGGCGATGGCTACGATTACCAAAAACATGGATCGCCAAGTCGCCAAAGGATCGCTCACTGAAGAACAAAAAACTGCGAGTTTGTCGAACATCAAATGCTTCACCCAGCTGGCGGATGGCGTTGCCAATGCTGATTTGGTGGTTGAAGCGGCTACAGAAAATGTAGAAATCAAATTGAATATTTTCCGTCAGTTGGATGCATTAACCCCTGCACATTGCGTGTTGGCGAGCAATACATCAAGCATATCGATCTCGAAGATTGGATCAGTAACCGCCCGTCCTGAAAAGGTAATCGGTATGCACTTTATGAATCCCGTTCCCGTGATGAAGCTCGTGGAAGTGATTGAGGGTTTCAAGACCGATAAAAAGGTCACTGAGGACATCATCGCTTTGAGTAAATCGTTGGGTAAGGTGCCGGCTTTAACGCAAGATTACCCCGGGTTTATCGCCAACCGTGTGTTGATGCCAATGATCAATGAGGCTATCAGCTCGTTGCATGAGGGTGTGGCGGGTGTTGAGGAGATTGATACGATCATGAAGTTGGGCATGGCGCATCCGATGGGTCCCTTGCAGTTGGCAGATTTTATTGGTTTGGATGTTTGCTTGGCGATTTTGCGCGTGTTGCACGATGGTTTTGGCAACCCAAAATACGCACCTTGTCCGTTGTTGGTGAACATGGTAACGGCCGGTGATTTGGGTGTGAAGAGCGGTCGCGGTTTCTACGATTACGGTCACGGAACCAAGGACTTGGTGGTTGCGCCGGGTTTTGCCAAAAACTAATTATATTTGCAGCCCCAATTTGGGTACAAACTGCAAAAATGAAATTATCTCAATTTAAGTTCGATTTGCCTGAGGAGTTTATCGCTCAGGAGCCATTGGCTACACGTCACGACAGTCGTTTGTTGGTTGTTCACAGCAAAGAACGGAGGATTGAGCACCGCAGTTTCAAGGATATCTTGGACATTTTTGACGAGGACGATGTGTTTGTGGTGAACAATACAAAGGTATTTACGGCGCGCATGTACGGACAGAAAGAGAAGACTGGCGCGCAAATCGAGGTGTTTTTGTTGCGCGAATTGAACCATGAGTTGCGTTTGTGGGATGTGTTGGTTGATCCAGCGAGAAAGATTCGCGTGGGCAACAAGTTGTATTTTGGGGATGATGATTTGGTGGCTGAGGTGGTGGACAATACCACGAGTCGCGGAAGAACCATTCGCTTTTTGTTTGATGGTACGGATGAGGAGTTTTCAAATGTTATAAAGAAATTGGGTGAGACGCCCATCCCAAAATATATCACACGGGGTGTAAAGGAAGAGGATGAAGCTTGGTATCAGAGTTTGTTTGCCAAGAATGTGGGTGCGGTTGCTGCGCCAGCAGCCCAGTTGCACATAACCCGTGAACTGCAGATGCGCATGGATATCAAAGGCATTCAGTTTGCCGAGATTACATTGCATTTGGGCTTGGGTGCTTTCAGAGAGGTGGAGGTTGAGGATTTGACCAAACACAAGATGGACAGTGAATATTATCGCATTGAGCCTTCGGCTTGTGATGCAGTGAACAATGCCATCACGAACAAAAAACGTGTTGTAGCGGTTGGTGGTAGTGTGATGCGTGCTTTGGAGAGCAGTGTGAGTTCGATGAGCACATTGAATCCCAGTGAGGGATGGACGGATAAGTTTTTGTTTCCGCCACAGGAATTCCATATCGCCAATGCGTTCATCACAAATTTGCACCAGCCGGAATCGCCTTTGTTTATGATGGCTTGCGCGTACACAGATCACAAATTCATGACGGAAGTATACCAAGAGGCGATGAAAGAGGGCTATCGCTTTTTGTGCTACGGCGATGCCATGTTGATCCTTTAATTTGGTCGTTTGGCGGGCAGTTTCATTGAGAAAGTCAGCCTTTTTTAGTATATTTGCACCCCCGTTCTTTTCAATGCCCAGATGGCGAAATTGGTAGACGCACTGTCTTCAGGCGGCAGCTCCGCAAGGTGTGCAGGTTCGAATCCTGTTCTGGGCACCATTTAGTGAAAGAGGGGGGAATAATTGCCCAGTTGGTGAAATTGGTAGACACGCCATCTTGAGGGGGTGGTGATCGTAAGGTCGTGCTGGTTCGAATCCAGTACTGGGCACCAAGGCCCCGGCGACGCAGTCGCCGGGGCCTTTTTTTGCTATGGCAGAAGGCGTTTCGGCCGCGCAGCGGCCGTTATTTTTTAAACCAGCGCGGCCGAAGGCCGTGCGCTATCGCAAACAAGACAATCGGAATCGTACCCAGCCAAAATGCCCACCAACTGTGTGTCATCGGCACTTGAGGTGTAAACATGTAACCCACAAATCCTCCAATCATCGCGCCACCCAAATGCCCTTCGTGCGAAATCCGGTTTCGATCGGCCGTTTGAGACATCACAATCGATCCCAGGTTGAACAAAATCACGAAAATCCATCCGGGTATCCCAATTGGAATCAAAAATAAACTCAGCTTTATTCCATCGAACCACATCACCGCACACATCAACAACCCCATCACCCCACCCGATGCACCCACAGCCTGATAATCGGTGTCGGACCTGCGAATGAACCAAGCGTACAAACCTCCGCCCAACACCGAGGCAATGAAAACCGACAGTGTGATGATTCCCCCTGCCAAATACTCGACCAGCGTGCCAAAAAAGTAAATACCCAAAACATTTAACAACAAATGCATCCATCCGCCATGTACAAATCCCGAACTCAACAGTCGATACCATTCCCGCCGATGTTTGATATTGTAAGTGCTCAGCATCCATCGATAGGTCATCCCAACATCATTCAACCCCGCAATGAAAATCATCACAAAAGCCCCTATCAACCCATACGAAATTGGGTGTTCCAAATAAAATCCGCCGATCATCATGGTTTAAATAATTTTACTTTGCCTCGGCCTTCCTCTACGACTTTGAATTTGTATGTGGGCTGGGTGAAATAATAAATGTTTCCGCTGTTGTATGCATACCCTTCAAATTGCTTTGTTGGGTTTACGTAAACATCTTGTATTGTAAAGTGGCGCATGTATACATCATCGCTCAGTAGCTCCCTCGCATCCAAACCGCTCCCTTTTTCGCAACTCCAAGAGAAGATGGTGGCCGTGCCGCTGGCATTCAAATAGCCCGAATTCTCCAACCCGCCATACAATTGTCCGCATTGAATGAGCAAATGTTGAATTTCAACGCTGTTGATGGTAAGGTTCAATGCGGGCGTTTTAATCGTGTCTAGACAAACCATTTTGGCGTTCCCATCGAGATGTATTTTGTTGATATTGTGAATATTCAGCGTGCAACTGGGCAATTCGTTCAAATTGCGTAACCACTTCGCCTTGTTGCGGTCATCCAAAATCAACTCACCATTTTTTACTTCGCTGATGATGCCTTTGAGGGCATTTTTGCCATAGGTGATTTGCACACTTTGGGGCGAGTTAAGGTCTTGTTTGATGAACAATTGGATGTTGTGTGATGCGTTAATTTGGGTGAAATTTTGCAATGGCCTGGTTTCGGTAACAGTCTCTCCGAAAGATTCCCAGGGTTGTGCACTTTGTTTACAGCCTGGGGAAAGAATCACCAAGAACAGACAGTACGACAGTACGCGAAAGACAATCCCGCGCTGCTTGTCATTGGGAATGAACCGCTTCGTTTTTGTGATAAATGCAAAAGTTTGTCGCTCCGTCATCACCACAAATTTGGCGAATTGTTCTTACATTCGAGGCATGCGTTGGCTATTCTTATTTTTGGCTTTGGCGATGGGTACGGTGGTATCGGCTCAAGACTTCGACGATGCGGTCAGTCCTGAAGCCCAAGCGGCTGCAGCCATGCGTTCAAAGCGTTACCGTGAGGCGGAGAATATTTATCGGAGTTTGTTGCAGCGCAATCCGGAATCCATGACCAACAAACACTTGCTTTCGCACGCGCTTTTGTTGCAACAGCGTTTTTCGGAGTCGGATAGTTTGTTGCGCGTTGCTTACCTCCAAGACTCAACCCATCCGGGTACATACTGGTATTTTGGGATTTCGGCGGAGCGACAAGATCAATATGATCGGGCCTATGGGTTTTTTCGGCGATACATTCAGAAATCAGAACAAAAGCGTTTGCAGGAATTCAATCAGAGTGCTTGGTTGCATGCGGGTTCGGCGTTGCGTCGGAAAATGCATGGACAAGGGATTTCGGTGAATGAGTGGGCCGATATGGTTTATTGTTATGAAAGTTACATGCAGGCACAACCGGCAGATCCTTTGGTAACACAACTGAAGGAGTTCGTTGACGCCGTGCGATTGAGACAGCCCCGTGGGGGTGAAAAGCTTGTGTGGTCGGAACAGTGATTTGACTCTTACCTTTGCAGTATGCCATCGGGCAATAAATCAAAAATCATCAACGATCCCTTACACGGATTCCTTACCATTCCCAATGCGTTGGTGTACGACGTTGTACAGCATCCATATTTTCAGCGTTTGCGAAGAATCAGACAGTTGGGAATGAGCGAATGGGTATATCCCGGAGCAACCCATACCCGTTTTCACCATGCATTGGGGGCGATGAACCTGATGATGAAGGCGGTAGAAACGCTGAAACGCAAAGGAATTGAGATTACAGAAGCAGAGGAAGAAGGCGTGGTGCTGGGAATTTTGATGCATGATATCGGACATGGTCCATACAGTCATACATTGGAGTATACCCTGGCTCAAGGGGTGAATCACGAACGCATAAGTTTGATGTTGATGGAGCGCATGAACCAAGAATTTGGGGGTGCGTTGGATATGGCCATTGCCATTTTCAAGGGCGAATATGCGGCGAAGCCGTTTTTGCATCAATTGATATCTGGACAGCTCGACATGGACCGTTTGGATTATTTGATGCGCGATAGTTTTTACACAGGTGTGAGTGAGGGGATTGTGGGGGTTGAGCGCCTCATTCACATGTTAAATGTGAAAAATGGGGATTTGGTGGTCGAGGAAAAAGGCATTTACAGCGTTGAGAAATTTTTGGTGGCTCGACGGTTGATGTATTGGCAAGTGTACCTTCACAAGACGGTTTTGGCGGCGGATGCATTGCTGGTGGCAATTTTGCAGCGGGCGAGGGAGATGGCAAAGGAGGGACATGCCCTTGGCAGTTATCATCCGCTGATGCATTTTTTGTTCAAGGATGTGAATCCGGAGGATTTTACGGACGAAGATTTGGATTTGTTTGTGCAATTGGATGACATTGATATTATGTCGGCCATCAAAGAATGGCAATTCCACGAAGACCCCGTTTTAAAAGAGATGAGCAGAAGATTGTTACGCAGACATTTGCCCAAAATCAAGGTTCAGTTGGAGCCGGTATCAGAGGGTTTGAGGCAGTTGATGCGTGCACAGGCTGCGTCGGTTTTTGGGGTGAGTGATGAACGGATATTGGATTATTTCGTGCATGTGGGGGTGTTGAAAAATGACGCCTATATCAGTGAGGGTGGGGGAATACGCATCATGAAGAAAGACGGAACGCTGGTGGATGTGGCGGAGGCCAGTGATAATTACAATTTGGCGAGTTTGAAGGATACTGTGACCAAGCATTACATAACATACTGGGAGCAGTGAGACAAAACAAATCAATAGAAAAGGGCGGCAAAACTGGCCAGCACATCCAAAATACACCGAGGGGTGGAAAGTGGGCGAGTAAGTTTGAAGATGCATCAGCAAAGGGCTCAAAGAAGGGAGATGTGCATGCGAAGAAGGCGTTGGGACAGCATTTTCTAAACGACGAAAGCATCGCCCAGCGCATTGCAGACTTGGTGGATGAAGGGATGGATCACGTTGTGGAAATTGGCCCGGGTATGGGGGTGATGACAAAATATTTGTATCCGCGTTTTGGGGAGAGACTGTTGTGTCTGGAAATTGACGGAGAATCTGTGGAGTATTTGGGAAAGCAGCGATGGGCAGAGGGGTTACAGGTTTGGCATGGTGATTTTTTACAGGCCAAAAATGAGGTTTGGGTGAAGGCCGGAGCGAAGATGGCCTTGGTGGGGAATTATCCATACAACATCAGCACGCAGATTGTGTTTCAGATGCTTGAATGTGGGGTAATGGTGAGTCAGTTCGCCGGAATGTTCCAAAAAGAAGTTGCGGAGCGATTGGCTGCGGGTGAAGGGAACAAGGATTATGGAATTACCAGTATTTTGTTGCAGGCGTATTACGATTGTGAATATGTTTTTACCGTGCACGAGGATTCTTTCAATCCGCCACCCAAGGTGAAAAGTGGGGTGATTGATTGCAGGTTGAAGTCAGAATTGCCCACCTGCGATTATGGAGCGTTAAAATTGGTGGTAAAGACAGCATTTTCTCAGCGCAGAAAGACGTTGGGGAATGCCCTCAAGCCGCTCACAACCTCAAGGTCTGGATTTGTTTTACCGGATGGTTGGTCGGGGATGCGCGCCGAGCAGTTGGGGGTAAGAGATTATTTGAAATTGGCCCAAATTTGGGTCGAAAATTCCTAGTTTCTTATTTGGATTGATTCGCAATAAATGGTTGTAAGTCAAATTTGGTGGGCGGTGAATTATGGGTCTTGTGTAGAAAATGCAGTTTTGGTGTGAAATTAATGGTCTCGGCGTTGTAAAACCTTTGCAAAAACTCTAAATTCGCGCATTCAAAATCCCTAAAAAGGCTCAAGAAATGAAGCTTACTTTACCAAAAAACACATTCAACTCATTGACTAAGAAGTTGTTATCATTGTTGATGGCTAGCATGGCCACAGTGATGTCGTTCGCACAAGCGGCCACAGATGTTATTGCCCCTCCACAGGAATTTGATCCGAGCAGTTGGAATTGGGTAAATATTTTGATTTGTGTGTTGATCTTATTGATTGTTTTGGTGATTGCGCGCGCTTTCGATATTGGAGGTTTGGCGGAGCGTATCACAGGCAGAAAAATTGTAAGCTCACACAAGGTGAATGGTATCATCGCGTTGGTTGTGCTGATTTTGGGATTGGCGGGAGTATTCTGGGAAATTAGCGCTCACAGCAAATATCTGTTGTTGTGGGATGCGGCTTCTGAGCACGGAGAATCTTTGGATTCTATGTTCATGTGGACATTTGGATTTACCTTCTTTGTATTCATTGTTACGGAGGTATTGTTGTTCTTTTTCATGTTCAAATACTACTACAGAGAAGACCGCAAAGCGGCCTACTTCTTCCACAACAACAAACTGGAAGTAATTTGGACCATTGTTCCTGCGATTGTATTGACTTTTTTGGTATTGCGTGGTTTCAATGTATGGACAAAAATCACCCAAACCCCCAACGAGGATGCTCAAGAAATTGAGGTATTTGCCTATCAGTTTGGTTGGAAGGCTCGTTATGCCGGTGAGGACAAGAAAATGGGTGAAAGCAGTTATGTATTGATTTCGGGCACCAACCCATTGGGATTGGCTGTTGATACTGAGGCGGATAAATTGGCTGCAACGTTAACAGGTGAAGTGGCTGAGTTGGAAGCAAAAGTGGCTGCAGCGGACGATTCTACAAAAATTTGGCGCAGTGCATTGGATAAAATGGAAGCTACTGGTTTGAACAAAACCTATGTTACCGAGTACAAGGCGCTTCGCGAAAAAGTGTTGGACGCAGAGAGCGGTGCTTATGTTCGTCAAATGAAGAAGGAGATCAAGCGCAAAGAGACCAACTTGAAGCGTATTGCTGCATTCAAGAGCAAGCCTGAAATCTTCAACAAAGAATCAAACGACGACCGTGTAACCACAGAAATCGTTTTGGTAAAGAACAAACCTTATATGTTCCGCTTCCGTGCAAGAGACGTGATTCACTCTGCATACATGCCTGAATTCCGCGCACAAATGAACTGCGTACCAGGTATGAGCACAGTATTCCCATTCACGCCAATCAAGACAACGGCAGAGGCCAAAGCATCTAAGGGAAATCCGAATTTTGAATACTATTTGTACTGTAATAAAATTTGTGGCGCAGCGCACTACAACATGAAGATCAAAATCACTGTCGTAGGTACTGAGGCTGAGTATAATACATGGTTGGCCGCACAGGCGAAAATGGTAGCTCCTGCAATGGAAGCTGCACCTGCTGCTGCGGATTCAACTGCCGTTTCACCCGCAGCTGTTGCTGCCAATTAATCAAAAAAAGAATCATATTCATATGAGCACTGCAACATTACACGCCGATCCGCACACCCACGATCACCATCACAAAGAATCGTTCATCAGTAAGTACGTATTCTCGATGGATCACAAGATGATCTCAAAGCAATTCTTGATTACAGGAATTATTATGGGTATCATCGGAATGGGTATGTCCTTGTTATTCCGTTTGCAATTGGCTTGGCCTGATGAGCAATTCGGACTTTTGGAGATGTTGTTGGGTAAATGGGCCGTTGATGGCAAATTGGACCCTAACTTCTACATGGGTTTGGTGACGATTCATGGTACCATCATGGTATTTTATGTATTGACCGCAGGTTTGAGTGGTACATTTAGTAACCTACTCATTCCCTTGCAGTTGGGTGCACGTGACATGGCGTCGCCATTCATGAACATGTTGAGCTACTGGTTCTTCTTCTTGTCAAGCGTGGTTTTGTTGATCTCCGTTGGGGTTGAAACAGGTCCAGCGTCAGGTGGATGGACGGTTTACCCGCCTTTGAGTGCATTGGAAAAAGCCATGCCTGGTTCAGGTTTGGGTATGACTTTGTGGTTGGTAGCCATTGCATTGTTCATCATCTCTGCCTTGTTGGGTGGTATCAACTACATTTCTACTGTATTGAACCAGCGTACCAAAGGCATGAGCATGAACCGTATGCCATTGACCATTTGGGCGTTCTTCTTCACCGCAATTTTGGGATTGTTGTCGTTCCCAGTATTGTTGGGCGCAGCATTGTTCTTGATTTTTGACCGTAGTTTCGGAACGTCTTTCTACTTGAGCGATATCTTCTTGGAAGGTGTTGGCGCATTGGAAAACGTGGGTGGTAGTCCGGTTTTGTACCAACACTTGTTTTGGTTCTTGGGTCACCCAGAGGTATACATCATTTTGATGCCTGCATTGGGTATCACATCTGAAGTAATTTCAACCAACGCCCGTAAGCCAATCTTTGGTTACACAGCGATGGTTATTTCGTTGATGGGTATTTCGGTGTTGTCGTTCATCGTATGGGGACACCACATGTTCATCACGGGCATGAACCCATTCTTGGGGTCTGTCTTCATGATCTTGACATTGATCATTGCGGTTCCATCTGCGGTGAAAGCGTTTAACTACTTAACCACTTTGTGGCGCGGTAACTTGCGTTATACCCCTGCGATGTTGTTCTCTATCGGATTGGTGAGTTTCTTCATCTCTGGTGGTTTGACAGGTATCTATTTGGGTAACGCAGCCATGGACATTCAATTGCACGACTCATACTTCGTGGTGGCACACTTCCACTTGGTAATGGGTAGCGCAGCAATTTTTGGTATGTTCGCGGGTATCTATCACTGGTTCCCTCGCATGTACGGCCGTATGATGAACAATACGTTGGGTTATTTCCACTTCTGGATTACCTTCATTTCAGCATACTTGGTATTCTTCCCAATGCACTTTATGGGCTTGGCGGGTGTACCTCGTCGTTACTATCAGTTCACTTTGGTAGAGGATTTCAGCGTATGGATGGACGTGAACAAGTTGATCACCATCTCTGCGATTGTGGGTGGATTTGCGCAGTTGTTGTTCTTGTATAACTTCTTTGTGAGCATTTTCCGCGGTAAGAAAGCCGATCAGAATCCATGGTTATCCAATACACTGGAGTGGACATCACCGATGGATGTTCGTTTGCACGGCAACTGGCCACATGAACTGCCAACTGTGTATCGTGGTCCTTACGAATACAGTCGCCCAGACCGCGAATTGGATTACTTCCCCCAAAATGAAGAAGATCCTACTGCACCTGAGGTATTGCATGTTGAGGAGAAAGAGGTCGCCAAAGAAGAAGCGCCAGTTGAAAACAGCGTATTCTTTGCAGCCATCAAGCGTGTTTTCGGTTTGAGCCGTTAATGCCTCGCAGCAACGATAAGATATTAAACATATACAGACGAATGGGTTTACTTACCTGTTCGTCTGTTTTTTTATTGTTCTTTTTTGGTGGATTGGTTCGTGCCACGGGTAGTGGGATGGGCTGTCCGGATTGGCCCAAGTGTTTTGGCTTGTGGGCGCCTCCCATTTGCGAGTGTAAGTTGCCTGCCAATTACCAGCAAGTATTCTTGGAAAAGCGTTTGCAAAAGGTTGAGCGATTTGCCAAGGTATTGAATTCTTTTGGCATGAAAGAATCGGCGACTTTGTTGTTGAACGATAAAAGTATTCAGGCGCCGGAGGCGTTTGATCCGATAAAAGCGTGGATCGAATATATCAACCGTTTGTTCGGGGTGCTGAGTGGTTTTTTTGCCATGATATACTTTGGCATGGCGGTTTGGTTTAGAGGGAGGATAAGCTCCGGGAAGGGATGGGGCTTAGGGGCCTTGTTTTTACTGCTTTTGAATGGATGGCTTGGCAGTTTGGTGGTCGCAACCAATTTGTTGCCAGGTGTGGTGACGGTTCATTTTGTGCTTAGCTTTTTGTGTTTGTTCGCCTACATGGTTTCTTTGCATAAGGCGGTGCCCTTTCAATTTGAAGGACTCGATTTGCTCAAACGAAAGCAATGGTTTGGTTTGTGGGTATCGGTTTTTTTCATCGTGATTATCGGGGCATGGAGCCGTGAGCAAGTTGATGCTTTGCGGTATGCGGGTCAATTGTATGTAGACGGAGATACGGAAGGATTTTTGGGATGGGGCATGCTCAATGTTTTTGCCATGGACTGGGTGTTCGCCCTACATCGGTATCTGCCCTTTTTGATATTGGGTTGGATGATTTGGTTGATGCGCAAATTGTCAAAAGGCCAAGAGGGACAAAAATTGCCCATTTCGCATCCCTACATGACAATCGCTTTGCTTTGTGCATCGCAAATTTCAGTGGGCGTGATTCATATTTGGTTTGTTGTACCCGCATGGGCACAAGTCGTGCATGTTGTGGTGGGTAGCGCACTTATTACCTATATCTTTGCAGTGTATTTATCGGCCCGTTCAAATCAGCCATCATAATCGCATGAATTCCACGTTAAAAGCTTTCGGACAATTGATCAAGTTTCGCTTGACCAGCAGTGTTGCCGCAACGTCGGTTTTTGGTTATTTGTTGGGATGCAAATTGAATTCGGACCACTCATTCACAGAATTGTTCGATTGGTCGGTGTTTATTGGGGTATTGATTGGCGGAATGCTGGTTGTTTTTGCCTCGAACGGACTGAATCAGATCATCGAAAAGGAAAATGACGGGAAGATGGATCGCACGAGTAACCGTCCGATCGTGGAAGAGAGAATCACCCTTTCTCAAGCAATCATTTTTTGCTGGGTAACCGGCATCGCTGGTATCGTATTGTTGTCGCTAACGGTGCCATTTGTGGCCGTGTTTTTATCGGGACTATCGCTGGCATTGTATGTGTTCGTTTACACGCCAATGAAGCAAACGAGTAACATCGCGGTTATGATTGGGGCGATTCCAGGCGCGTTGCCACCGTTGATCGGATACACGGCGGTGGTGGGTAGAATCGATGAACCCGGTATGATGTTGTTTTTGGTTCAGTTCTTTTGGCAGTTTCCGCATTTCTGGTCGATTGCATGGATGTTGCATGACGATTATCAAAAGGCAGGGTATTGGATGTTGCCATCGAGCGGCGGACGCGATAAAAAGAGCGCATACCAAATCTTAATCTACACTGTTTTGTTAATCATCATCAGTATGACGCCCGTTTATTACGGAATGTGCAGTGTACGGGCTTTGATTGTGATATTGCCCATTTCTTTGTGGGTATTGTCTAAGGCATTTGCGTTGTTTAGGTCGCTAGAAATAGCGGATGCGCGGAAGTTGTTATACGCTACCTTGATTTACACACCCGTGGTGTTTTTAGGATATATATTTTTTTAAAAGATGGCAAACAGTTCCCCGAAGAAAGTGAAAGATCCGGCGCCGTTGATCGCGCCGTTCAAAATGAATTTATGGTTGTTCATGTTGGCGAGTTCAATGTTGTTCGCAGCTTTCGTGAGTGCCTACATCGTGGCTCGTCCTGATGCAGAAGCAAAGCAACTTTGGACATCGTTTGATTTACCCATTTACTTTTTTTACTCATTGATCATAAGCATACTGAGTTCAGTAACTGTGCAAATGGCGACTCAAGCAGCAAAAAAAGATGAGTTGGCAAGAAACAAGGGTTTGATTGCGGTTACATTGGTGTTATCGGTGTTGTTCTGCTACTCTCAGTACCTTGGATGGTCAAGGATGGTGATGCAAGATTTGACCTTTGTCAATGCCCGACCTGAACACATATCAGCAAGTTACGTTTGGGTCATCACTGTTTTACACTTCATACACATTCTTGGTGGAATCATTTTGTTGGCAGTTGCACAGGTGAAGTCATTCCGACTTGAAATCCACAAAAAACAAATCACGTTCATGTCAATTACCAATACTTATTGGCATTTTGTTGGACTTCTGTGGTTTATATTGTATTTATTTCTTTATTTCGCAAGGTAATTTTTTCTAATGGCTAATCATACATCTACACAGGCATCATTTGAAAATCAACCCACCTGGGCTGGAGGTCGTTCTCCGTTCAATGTGAGTTATGGAAAGTTGATGATGTGGATCTTCCTTTTGTCGGATGCATTCACGTTCTCCACATTGTTGGTTCAATATGGAACACAGCGTTTTTCCAACGTAGTAACCCCTATTACCACCAAATGGCCTGACCCAGCATCTATTTTCAACCACTTCCCATTCATGCATGGCTTGCATTTGCCATTGTTGTTTGTGAGTGTGATGACATTCATTTTGATTTTGAGTTCAGTAACCATGGTGTTGGCTGTTGAGGCAGGACATCGCAAGAGCAAGTCTGAAGTTGCGCGTTACATGATTTACACCATCATTGGTGGTATCGCATTCTTGAGCTGTCAGGCATGGGAGTGGTACACGTTCATTCACGAGGGTGCGCGCTTGGATGGCAATACTTTTGGTATCACCAAGCAGGGGTACGATCATTTGCACAGCGTAGGTTTTGGTGATCATTTTGAGTGGGCAGATGGTGACCGTACTTTTGGTCCTGTTCCGTTTGCTGCATTGTTCTTTATCGTAACGGGTTTCCACGGTTTCCACGTATTCAGTGGGGTTGTAATCAACGTGGTTGTATACATCATGACGGTTCGCGGTGTATTTGAGCGTCGCGGTCACTATGAAATGATTGAGAAGGCTGGTTTATATTGGCACTTCGTTGATTTGGTTTGGGTATTCGTATTTACCTTCTTCTATTTGATCTAACTAACACAATTTTATATCATGGAATTCTATAACAAACCCGGGGATTATGATGCAATCAATTACATCCCCCACACTGAAAGTCACGGCACCAAAGAACTTTGGAAGACCTTCTGGTTGTTGTTGGGTATTACTGTGTTGGACTTTGTCATTTACTTCGTGATGCCAGCCAGTGGATGGAGAAACTTCATCTTCATATTCTTCGGATTGGTGAAAGCCTATTACATCGTAGGTGCATTCATGCACTTGAAACATGAGAAAATCAATTTGGCCTTGGTAATTCTTGTCCCCATGGTTTTTGTTTTGGGTTTGATTTCAGGATTGCTTTACGAAGGTTCTGCTTTGGAAGTGATGAAGTCAATGTAATCATGGCAATTGCAAAAAATCGTATAAAGATGGCCGCAATCGCGGCCATTGTCATTTTACCCATCTTGGGTATATTGGTTTTGGCTGAGGCCAAATGGGTGCACAAGGAATTGCCTTATTTGGGTGAGACGGCGATTGGACCAGACGGCAGCAAAGAATATCACACCGTCAGCGACATCAATCTCATCAACCAACATGGCAAACCAATTACATTGGATGATTTTGATTCTTGTATAGTCATTGCGAATATTTTCTTCGGCTCTTGCGCTGAGGTTTGTCCAGCCATGAACAAACAAATTCAAGTAATCGCCGAGGAGTTTCAGGCATTTCCAAATGTGCGATTCCTGACGGTGACCATTGATCCAGAGCGCGACTCGGTGGCGGTATTGTCTGCCTACGCCGATGCGTACAAAGCGGATTTGTATAAGCGCACGTTTGCTACAGGTTCTAAGCGCGAGATTTATGATTGGGTGATGAATGATTTGTTGTTGGCCACTGAACAACGCGGACAGGATTTTATCCATGACGATAAGCTTGTGATCATTGATAAGGCGCGACATATCCGTGGTATATTGGAGACATCGGGAAAGACGCTTACCGAGAAATTGGAAAAGGTGAAGCGCATTCAAGACGACATTAACAATTTGCTATATGAATACAGAAAAAACGACTTGGATAAGTGATAAGGCATTTTTTCGCCTTGTAGTGATTATCACCATTGCAGTGATGGGATTGGTTACTTTGTTGCAATATTTGCCAGCAGAGATGCGTCCAACTGCTGAATTTGCCAAAGTATTGCCCTTAACCAATGCGGTATTAAATAGTTTGGTATCATTGGCGCTGGTTTTGGGATTTATGGCAATCAAATCGGGAAAGAAAGGAACGCATCAGGCATACATGCTTAGTGCTTTCATTCTATCTACGGTTTTCTTGTTGAGCTATGTTACCTATCACACATGTACGGAGCACACCAATTTTGGTGGCGAGGGCGGGGTGAAGTATTTGTATTACTTCATTTTGGCCACCCACATTGTGTTGGCAGCAGCGGTTTTGCCGATGGTATTGTACACAATGTATTACAGTACTTCCGGACAGTTTGCAAAGCATAAAAAGTGGGCAAGGGTGACTTTTCCAATTTGGTTGTATGTAAGTGTGACAGGTGTCATAGTATATTTCATGATTGCGCCGTATTATGCGTTCAAATATTACCCCTTCTAACATGAAACGTATTTTGGCAACATTGGCTTTGACGATTTTTGCAGCACTTTCTGTGAGTGCGCAATGTCCGATGTGTAAAGCGGCATTAACTTCCAATCGCGATCATGCGAAAAACAAGCCAGTTGTGGGCAATGGTATCAACAAAGGCATATTGATGCTTTTGGCAACACCATATGTCTTGATTGGCACTGCGGGTGTATTTTTTTACCAATACAAGCGCAGACAAAAATATGGAAAATAAGCGGCAGGGATTCGTCCCTTTCATTGCCTGTAAATGCCCCAAATGTGGCAAAGGCAAGGTATTCAAGAACAGCATTTTCAGTACCAAATTTGCTGAGACCAATTACAGTTGTACAGTGTGTAAGATGTCGTACGAACCAGAGCCCGGTTTTTTTTACGGCGCGATGTATTTTAGTTACGCTTTAATAGTCGGTCTGATTATCACAGGAAGTGTTGTATTCTACAGCATTGATCTGTTCGACTATGCCATTGTAGGAATACCCACATTGATTGTTACGATGGTACCGTTGATTTTTCGATATAGTCGGATGTTGATGTTGTATGTTGTATATCCCGCGATGTACAAGGAGAAATTCTACCACAATCCCTCTTGAATTTCTTTGATGTTGCTGAAAAGGCCGCAATCCCGCGGATCTTATGTGGCGAATTAATTGGAAATTTTTAGGCTAATTGGCACTTCGAACCAAGCAGAAATGTTCTTGCCGTTGTGTGTTGCTGGGATCCATTTGGGACAGGCCTTGAGCACGCGGATGGCCTCGATACCAAATTCTGGACAGCCTTTGCTGCCCTCTTTGATGCGGCAGTTGGTAACGACACCGTTTCTATTCACCATGAATCGCAAACGAACATAGCCACTGATGTTTTCATCCATGCATCGTATTGGATAAACGAACTGATCAGCAATGTATTCAGAGAAGGCATTTTCACCCCCTAGGAAACGAGCAGCGTTGATGGATTTGTTGGGGATGGTGGTGTCTTGTGCATTGGAGAGAAGTTGTTGTTCCGTTGCTGGTATCTCCATGAGCACCAAAGCGCTTTCTTTGATGCGTTTTCCTTTGGCTGAAATGAAGGGGGTAAAGGTATTGTACTGAATGGCTTCGATGATTATTGCCTTGAGGCTTGAATCCTGTGTGTTACCATCCCATACTTCAGCAAAATCAACGCGACCTTTCTTGTTGACCCGCATGTGAATGAGGAAGATGAGGGTGCCTTTTTCATCCACGGCTTGTTGGATGTTGGGGTGAATCTTTTTGATGTTTTGGGTGAAGGTGTCCCAGCCTTGCACTGGTTGTGGCCTGCCTGATTGTACCCACCAGTTTGCGTGTTTTTTTAGGAGTATCGGGGGCTTTGGGGCTTGGGTCTGTTGTTCATTGAAAACGCTGAATGAAATTGAACCGGAATGGTGAAGTTTATGGGTACCGGATACAGAGGCGAAGTATCCAAAGGTTAAGAGGAATCCAAGCAAATGTTTGGATAGTGCGTATTGAACAATTTTGTTAATCAGAGAAGTGGGTCTCATTGAATTTGGGTAATTGTGAGGTAAAAATACAGATGCATCACAGTAAAAAAAAGGGGTGAAGGAAACCTTCACCCCTGACTTAACGGAATTGGATTGATTAGTCGGCCTGAACCGCCAATATTTCTTCACCACCCGCCATTTTGCTGCGGATTTTTGCTTCGATTTCTGCCATCATTTCCGGGTTATCTTGAATGAGTTCTTTCACAGCGTCTCTACCTTGACCCAGTTTGGTGGTTTCGTAGCTATACCAACTACCGCTCTTTTGGATGATGTTGGCATCCACTGCGATGTCGAGTACTTCCCCGGCCCTGCTAATGCCTTTGCCATACATGATGTCGAACTCTACCACACGGAATGGAGGGGCTACTTTGTTTTTGGCTACTTTTACTTTTGTGCGGTTACCCATTACGTCGTCGCCGTCTTTGATTTGGGCATTTCTGCGAATATCCAAACGAATAGAAGCATAGAATTTTAGGGCGTTACCACCGGTTGTGGTTTCGGGGTTTCCGAACATCACACCGATTTTTTCACGCAACTGGTTGATGAAGATACAAATACAACCTGTTTTGCTGATGGTTCCTGTTAATTTTCTTAACGCTTGGCTCATCAATCGGGCATGTAGACCCATTTTGCTATCACCCATGTCGCCTTCGATTTCAGCGCGAGGCACCAAAGCAGCTACTGAATCCACGACCAATACATCAATCGCACCGGAGCGAATGAGGTTGTCGGCAATTTCCAATGCTTGCTCCCCGTCATCGGGCTGCGCAATCAACAGGTTTGAGGTATCGATGCCCAAATTTTCGGCATACAATTTATCAAACGCGTGTTCTGCATCAATAAAGGCGCAAATGCCGCCCTTTTTTTGTGCTTCGGCAATGGTATGTAGTGCAATGGTTGTTTTACCACTGCTCTCAGGTCCATATATCTCAACGATTCTGCCCCGAGGAAACCCACCCACGCCGAGTGCCAAATCCAAACCGAATGATCCGGTTGAAATAACATCTACAGCCACGCTACGCGTGTCATCCATTTTCATCACAACGCCCTTGCCATACGTTTTCTCCAAACGCTCGATGGTCTGCTTCAGGGCCTTCATTTTTTCTTGTTGTTCGCTCATAACTATCTATTTAAATAACCGATTAATTGCTTTCAATGAATTCAAAACTAGTGAAATTGTTTATATAATTGTCAAATATATGATTAAAA